>Ga0265298_10001345_pt1 | contig 36331 bp, 35 predicted proteins | sample AusTroGonzalo_MG_3_FD_193486 | JGI IMG/M metagenome (GOLD analysis project Ga0265298, IMG submission 193486) | Bovine rumen microbial communities from tropical cattle in Woodstock, Queensland, Australia - Gonzalo_01 | ecosystem: Host-associated > Mammals > Digestive system > Stomach > Rumen ...
GCGCCCCGCACCTGGTGCTCGTTCTGTCCGATGGGCACTATCTCACGCTGGGTAGCCCCCAAGAAGGCACCGCTGCCCAAGGCCTTTACGAACATCCACGTATCGAGTGCCTGTCAGATGAAGTGCAAGAACTGTGCCCGCGTCTGTCCGATGCAACTCACGCCCTACGACTCTCGTGGCCAGGAAATAGGCTATCTCGATCCCGACTGTCTGAAATGCGGCAAATGCACGCTGGCCTGTCCTACGAAGATTATGACTTTAATACAACAACCCGAAGGCCCAAAGGGGAATGATGTTACCTGAGCCGAATTCTATGTCGTCTTTGACCACATAGCCTTCTTTGACTTCGGATAGTTGTTTCTTGCCCTTTTTCTTCCCGCCAACCTCGAAAGTCTTTCCGTCAATCTCAAAGTCACTGATACGCGAACTGATAACATCAGAAGTAACCCGCAACTGGTTGTAGAAGAATGTCTCGCGGATGTTCCCAACGTCGGCTGCATCGCCACCAAGCAGATAAGCCATGTTGGTATTATCAAGATAAACCTTCTCCACCTTCCCTACTCCTCTGATGCCTCCAGTATCATCGCGCAGCTGACCGATCATGCCAGCCTGTTCCATATAAAGAAAATAGTCAGGCAGCACATTGCGGCTCACGCCAACAACAGAGGCCAAGGAATCCATCACAGGTTTAAATGGTACGCTTTGCGCAATAACCGCCAGCAGTTTTTTAAGTTTTCTGCCAGTAGAAGCATTCATGTTAGCGTATTGGGGGATGTCCACCTCCATCGTCTGGTTGATTACCTGACGGAGCCTTATCTCAAAGTCCGAATCACCAGCAAAAGGATAGTAGCCCTTCTGGAGATAATCGCGGAACAATGGCAGCGGATGACTGACATCTGCGAGTGTAGCCTTTAAGTCCAAAACATCATCCAATGAGTAAACTGGAACTGTCATATTATGAAACAGCTGAAGATACTCCCTGAACGACAATCCCTGCATCATGAAAATGGGGGCGCGGCGACTCAGGTCTGCAAATCCCTTGTAAATATCGAGTACCGAAGAGCCTGTAAAACCCACCTTCACATCAGGGTGAGAATCGTAGATCTGCTTCAATTCGCGCGACCAGTTTTCATATTTATGGATCTCATCGATGAATATCTGTTCCCCACCCTCCTTGGCAAACTCATCAACCGTTTCAACGAGCGTATGCGACGAGAAATACAAGTGGTCGGCACCTATATACAATATACGTCTTGAATCCCTATGCTCTTTGATGTATTGTAGGATCATGGTGGACTTACCAACACCACGAGGCCCTACGAGACCAAACATCCGAGCCTCCCAGCTTATCTGCTCGAACATATAACGGTGAAAGGTTGAAGTGGTCTGCTTCAACTGGCCTTCCATGAATTCAATAAGAGAGATATCCATAAGCATTTTTATTATTATCCGGGTGCAAATATAAGCAAATTGCACTAAAGTAGTGCAGGATTTGTAATAAAATTGCACTGTTTGAGTGCATTTTTAACAAACAACGGCATAATTCCATCAAAAATTGGCAATTTTGTTGTTAGAAATTGCCCACTATCATCTTTCTCAATTTTATCATCACCAAGACAATAGTCACCAAAATCATACATATAACCATCATCAATCGAATCTATAAAAATAGTATATTTGTAACCAAAATAATATTTATTGATAGACACCAAAATAATAAGTTAAAACAGGAATGAAACAGTTTAAGATCAATAAGAACTATACCAATCGTTCTGAAGAGTCACTAGACAAATACCTTGTAGAGATAAGCCGTATACCAATGATCACTCCAGATCAGGAGGTCGAACTCGCCCAAACAATCAAGAAGGGAGGAAAGAAAGGAGAAAAAGCAAAAGAAAAATTAGTGACTGCAAATCTTCGTTTTGTTGTTTCCGTTGCCAAGCAGTTTCAGCATCAAGGCGTGCCCCTCTCCGACCTGATTAATGAAGGCAATCTTGGCCTTATCACTGCAGCAGAAAAGTTTGACGAGACACGTGGTTTCAAATTCATCTCATATGCCATTTGGTGGATTCGTCAAAGCATTCTTCAGTCTATCGCCGAATATAGCAGTATTGTACGTAGGCCTCAGAGCCAAATTGCCATTAGCAACAAGATCAAGAACGCCACGAATGAATTTATCCAGAAATACCAGCGCTATCCGTCTGCGGAAGAGCTGAGTGAAATCATATCTCTGGAAATTGACAAGATTGAGAAAGCTATTCAAGCAGATGCACGTGTTGCCAGCATTGATGCTCCTATCACCGAGGATGAGGGCACTACAATGGCTGAAACCATTGCTTCGGCTTCAGAGTATGCCTCAGACCGCAAGGTTGATTACGACTCCTTGTGTGATGACCTGATGCTAATATTGAAGTCTATCCTCAACGACAAAGAAAGAACCATCATCATCCAGAGTTTTGGCATAGGCTGCCCAGAGCGGGGACTGGAAGACATCGGAAACGATCTCGGTCTCACCCGTGAGCGAGTCCGTCAGATTCGAGAACGGGGACTGGAGAAAGTCCGGAAAAGCAAGAAGTCTAGATTACTGATTAAACACCTAGGATCTTAATGTTCCCATTCAAGAAGGGTTTCCATTCTTCTGCGCCGAAATCTCCCTCTAGGTAGACGGTATCCCCAGGGGCCACTGTCTGATTCCAGTGTTCCATCAGTGTCTGGTTACGATTGGTATTCGGCTGTACCACACGGCTCAGCTTGTCCATGGGTTCAAAGCCAGGACCAGACATCTGATGCACACGTTCTTCCTCCTTACGAGGGCGTTCCATCCACGCCTTCAACTCCTTCATGCAATCTTCCAACGTGGAGTGAATCTTCTTTACCCCATAGTACTTAGCCATTCGTATCAGATGGCGGATACCAGTTAACTCTTCGCATTCAGGATCGACACCGATGATTACCTTATGTCCACGTGCCAGATTCTCTGCCATTTCCATTCTGGTGGTAATGGCATAAACACGATTTGGTTTAATCTCTCTGGCCTGAGGTGGAATCCAGAACAGAATCACATCGCACATACGCAGACCAAAGGTCTCCCAGTTCACCTGATAGGTGGGCGAAACGAATCGGTCGGTCTTGCGCGGATTCAATAACGTCAGATTCTCAATACCCAACTTCTCAGCAACCTTGGGCGCCTGAGCCTGCCATGATGGTGCACCATTTATCGGACCAGCCAAAAATGCCGTCCACTGAGTTTTCTCAGTGAACGGCTGTGGGCTTTTAATTACTTCAATCATAAGCTCTATGTCGTTTTAAATCAGTTTCTTAACCAGCGGTATGAGATACTTCTCAATCTCATCATACTCCATTCTATGCCCTCCAGGGAAAGTGTAGATGTGCTTGTAGTGTTCTGCAAAGATGGGTTTGCAGTAACCCCAGTCAGTATCCTTGTCACCGAAGAGACCGTAGCAGTTCTCACGGTCAAAGTCTGTGATACCGTCAAACTGGTGAGCCTCCAGCCTCCGATAGCCCTCCTGTATCTCTGGCGTGATTTCATACTTCTGCACACCGTCCTGACGGTTGATCACGAACTGGTGACTGCCAATCTTCACATCACTATCCTTCGACATCTCAAGGGCAGGGTTCACGCAGATGCGCTTATATCCCTTGAGCATCTGGGCATAGTAGCCACCCTGACTAGCACCGATGATAAGGTCGGGCTTCTCCCGTTCACACAGTTCCTTCAACATCTTCAGACATTCCTCAGCATCCACCGGACAGTCAGGTGTCAGCAGTTGCCAATCTTCAGGCAGGCACTGTAAAATACCCATAGAGGTATGACTATAACCAGCCGAGGCAGAGCCGTGCAGATACATCAGCTTCTTGGTGTAGTGAGGCATTTCCAGCGTATCATCCTGTTTCTTGAAGTTCTCGTCCGCATGGATCAAACCCTTACTTCCGTAGAAACCTACACTATAAGAAGCCATCGTCTGAGCCATCATCAGCACCTCTTTCACAGTCTCTTCCGTCATATCCTTCACCTTGAGCAAATTCCTGCTACAGAGAGCAGCAATCAGCGTTGAAGAAGTCCAGTCGCCTGCACCCTCATAATCCACATAGTCAGGGTTCACAATAGGGTCGAGTTTTATCCACTCTCCCCTACCCAACTTAAAGCGAAGCCCATCAGCACTCAGCGTCTGGATGAAGAGCTTGTCTGGATAAGCATCTGCAAACGACAGGTCCTGAATATGCTCTCCCGACATTTTCACAACATCACTAGCTTCTACACATCTCAAAAATGCCCTATAGGCAGCAAGTCTGCTCTTCTCATTCTCAATCTTATGCCCATCAGAGTCACACTCAAAGTACACCAGTGTGCCCTTCTCACGCAGACGCTCGGCTAAGATTCTATGACCAGCCTGTGCTACGTCAAAAAAGAATACATCGGGCGTGAAGCCCATGGTTTCCACCAAAGCGTCTACTTCCCCACCCTTACTCGAGAGATACTTTCTGGCAGGACGTGCCGAGGGACCATTCCAAGGTTTACCCGCAGTCGAGCCCTTGTGACCCATCGTAGGTTTACCATCCTTACCCAGCTTATGGACACAGCGCAGGATGGTTGTACCGCCATCGAGGGTATTCCTAACAAACCTCACATCAGCTCCATAGGCTTTCATGTCGCGTTTCATCTGATAGCCCTGAGGCGACATATCCAGTTTTGCCACAGGGAAAGTCTTTACACCCAGATAGGGCAACATCGTCATCACATTGCCACAGGTGTTACCAATCTCCATAGTGAGGATTCTTTCCTCAGACTTGTTGCGCTTACCTACCACAAAGCCATCGGGATACTCCATCTGCGTGATGACATCAAGCGAAAAATGTCCAGTTCCCATACAAGTCTTCCTTGCGGTCTTCCCCCGCAGAGACTCAATCAAATTTACAATTTCCCTATTCATATATTAAAGATTAATAGTATTCAAATCATATCGTAGTACAAAGATACGAAAATAATGCCAAACTACCAAACATTTATATCTATAAACACTTGCAAGTTTAGATTTTTTTATCTATCTTTGCGCTCAGTAATAAACCAATAACAAGTAATATGGAGACATTTTATCACGGCACATCAGTGCTTTTCAAGCAGTTCGACATCGCTCACGCCCTCGAAGGTGACGGTAAGATCAAGCATGGAGCAGGCATCTATCTAACTACTGGTTATAAAAGAGCCGCCCATTATTCTTGTAAACGTCCAGGATCTACTGATTTCTATGTGTATACTGTTGAAATCCCCGATCTGAGTACTGACAATTGTATTGAATTCAAGGAAGCTGTCAGCCCATCTATCATTCATCGAGCTGAAGAGAAACTGGGGGAATCTATATCTCATGAAGTTACAACAGATGGTAAACTGTTTCGAAAATATATTGCCATGAAACTTGCCGGCAAGAAGAAAAATGAAAAACTGACAGCTGACGACGAAATTGCTGCGGCAGACTTTCTAGTTAGAATAGGTGTGATATACAATAAGGTTCCTTTTATCTGGGCCAAACCCGTTGTCCACTACGATGTAATCGTCATGAAAGCTGATGTTATGAAAATTATAAAGGTTGAGAAAGTAGATCTTGCCATCGACAAGAAGACAAAGAAGCCTGAACTCGTCGAAGGCTCCCAGGTGGAAATCCCATTAGACAGTTTTTAAGCACTTACACATATGCAATTACACGAACAAATCAAGCAATACTATCCCCAATACAGCGACATCCAACGGTATCCTGCTTCCCAATGTGCCTGTATCCGTAAGACAGATGAGGAATGGGGCATATTAGGCAATTTCTATCACGCACCAATAGTTGTCGAAGGCGTCACCTTCGATTGCACCGAGCGTCCCTTCCACCTCATGAAATTCCGTGATACAGCTGCAGAAGGTATCAAAAGCGAATACACGGTAAAACGTGGGATGATAATCAAAATGCATATGAAACACATGTACAAGCAACACCCTGAGTGGTTTCGTGAGGATTGGGGATCAATGGTAGTCGATGCCATGAGGTTCTGCCTTCAGACGAAGTTTGAGCAATGCGAGGCGTTCCGCAAGGAACTGGAGCGAAGCAAAGGGCTATTCATCGTTGAGGATGAAACCAAACGAAATGAAAGAAAGAAAAGGGATGCTGACTCCTGGGGGGTAAATCTCGTAGGCGACCACTATGTAGGCCCCAGTCTCCTTGGTCGCCTCCTGATGGAGCTCCGCGACACCGGCAAGTTGGACTATACCCTTCCTGCCGATGCCTTCAAATTCTTGGAGTTCCTGAGATGACCGTGTCAAGGGGTTTCAATGACACATACTCTGCCACTCTGACGCATCCAGTGTTCATGCTTTTTCAATTCGCTCTCTGAGCGAAGCACCCAGCAAAGGGGCGTGCGCATATTGACTGGTATGGTTGGCTGGGCCGCATAGCCATCCGTATAGATGAGCGCACCATCATACTCGGGATGCTTGGCCACAAAGTCGATAAAGGGCTGAAAACAGGTACCGCCACGCCCGGTGACCTTGATGTTTTCCGACGCTTTGAGCAGTGTCTGCACTTCACCCAGTCCTGTATCAAACTGCACAACATCAATCTGCTGTATGCCGTACTGGAAAAAACGGTTGATGGTGGTATAGAAGTTCTGGAGGTCATCTTTCGAGATGCTTCCACTACAATCCACACCGATTATCATACGGGTTGTGAAATCGTAGCGACTGCCCATGGTTTCAAAGCCAGAGCGACGATTGGGACGCATACGTGTCAGCTTACGCTTTTCAGACAGAATGCTTGCGCGGAATCCTGCCAGAATTTTGCAGTAGTCAACCCGTGCCTTAGTAGAAGCAATGATGTCTTCTACCAACTGTCCTGGCAGTGAGCCCCATGACTTAACATCACGGATGATCTCGTTCACCTGTGCTGTCATCAAATCGTCTTGCTGCCAGTTTGCGGCGATGTCGGTATATTCCTTTCCGAAACCACCTTCGGTCTGCTGACCATTATCCCCGGAATTATCATCAGGCTGGCCCTGTCCACTATTCTGAAGAAGCGCCTGAAGAAGTTTTTGTATACAGCGGGCATAGAACTCAAAGTGCCCGTTGGAAGGTAACTTGAAATCTGCTGGTTTCTCCATCTCAACCTTCTGGAGACGGTAGGAATCACCTATGACGCAGTTGCTTCCCAATGCTCTTGCCGTGATGCCACAACCATCTGGCTGACGGTCGTAGGGATGCTTCAGCAGAATGCGGATGACCTCTACACGGAGTCGCTCCTCCAGTTCCTTGTCGCTAATACCTTCACATAGGTCTGGATTAAACTCTATGACGCCCTTTCCCACACGGGCATGACACTCCATTCCACTGTTCTCCGCAACCCGATGGGTGCAGAAAACAGAGAACAGGGCCTCCTCACTGAGAAACCAGCGTTCAGTTATCTTTGATATTCGCTCTAACATGCTAAAATTGGTTTGATGACGATAATCAAAGTTTCTCTACAAACTCGTTAAGCATGTTGTACACCTCTGGGGCATTGACGACCATGAAGACAATAGCCTGCTCATAACTGCCCTTCTCGAAGATGCTTGTAAAGTTGGCCAAAGCCTCCTTCTTCTTTTTCGTGCGTAGAAAATCGATGTACTGACCGAGATTCTTGGCAGCAAGTTCCTTCTCGCCATCACTGAGCTTGGCGTTCTCGAGGAAGCGGAACACAGACTCATTGAGGATGGCAAACTCATGCAGCTGATACTTCTCCACGGTCTTCATGGTCTTATCATACTTCAGTAAGAGGTCTTTGCCCGTAATGACATTGCGTTGCTGAGCACTCCGTATGAAGGCAGCAGCAGCATCAGCTCCCACGATACCTGCGATGATGCGCTTGTGAATGTCCTGAATAACATCCACCTTGAGCATGATGTCGGACAACCTCTTCCATGCACGACGATCAGCACTTTTGTCAAGTCCCTGGTAATTGGTCTTCTTGTTGCCACTATCGCCGTCAAGCCATATAGGGTTGTCCTGAATGAAGTTGATGACACGCTCGTCGAGTCCCTGTCCTGCAGCCCAGTTGAGCCACTCATCTACGGTAGGCTTAAACTCATAGATGTTGAAACGGCTGACGAGGGCAGGGTCAAGGTCGGTGAGCTGGTACTCATCGCCATCGTTCACGGCTGATATGACATGGCTGCCCTCGGGCAGAGCCTTGCCTGCCAACTTACGATTAAGGGTCAGGTCCATCACCGTTTGAAGAATCTCGGGTCTTGCACGGTTCAGTTCGTCGAGGAAGAGGACAATGGGTTTCCCGTCTACAGGGAACCAATAGGGAGGCGTGAAGTCGGTCTGTGAGGTCACGTTACCGTCTGCATCCATCTTCTCCACCTTTGAAGGAAGACCAATGATGTCGCCCGGATCCGACATCTGTCCAAGAAACAGTGTTACCACCTTCATCCCCTTGCTATTGAAATAGCTGGTAAGGATTTCCGACTTGCCGATGCCATGCTTGCCAACGAGCATGACGTTTTGTGTTGAAGGGGTTAACTCCAATGTTTCCTTGAGTTCTGAAGTATTAATGATGACTGCCATGTTGTATATGTATTTTAATGATAAACAAAGAAATCCGTTAATTTGCTCTTACTGTGAGCGGCAAGAATCAGTTTAAGACTCTCAATCTGTTTGGGTAGACGTTCCTTGTATGAACCCCACCAGGCATCAATGTAGACTCCAAGATGGGTATCTGGGATCTTCACCTTGATCCTGGCCCGTCGTTTCTGTTCTACAAACACATACTTGACATGAGGGTAGTCCTTCATTGCTTCAGTGAAGATGGCCCGGATTCCAAGGTATGCCATGCGGTTGCTTTTGGTCTTCTTGCAGACATTGTCCAGGACGGCATCCCAACTCTCCAGGTACATCTCAAGATTTCGCTTCTGACGTATCATCCACAGAGCGACATCCAACGCCTTGTATGACTTCAAGAACATGCTAGTCATATTCTTCTCATTGATGGTGACCTGCAATGACGAATGATTATCATCAGCGTAGAGCGTACATGTAGGCGACAATTTAACTACCAGCCTCTGGATGTCCACTTTTGTCCCCTTTATTGTCTCAAGCTTGACGTCATCCTTGTCAATGTCATCATTGCCGATAAGGTTCATGTGAACTTCAGAGAGTGAAGGTCCCTTCATGATGAAGGGGCGCTCGGGTCCTAGGTCGTTCACCATGTTCATCCTGAGGAAGAGGTCAAGAGCGTCTTCATTGCTTTTGCCTTCTTCCAACACCTTGCGGATGTTGTTATTAATCTGTACTTTTGTGTATTGCATATTCATCATATCTCTTTTATTTATTGGAATCCAACGACTGTTTTGCGACGCGACTCAAGCTTCTCCTGCTTGGTGAACTTTCTCAGCATATCCATGTCGACCTCCTTGCCTGTCAACACAAACTGCATGGTGGCTTTGCGTGCGATGTTTTCAATCTCACCACCTGTCACATCAAACTCCTTGGCCAAAATGCCTGCGTCATTTTCATCAAGAGTGTCCACCAGGGATTGCCATATATGGGCCTTCACCTCAGTGCCGGGTTTTTCAAACTTCACCTTGAAGATGAAGCGACGCTCGAAGGCTGCATCGAGGTTGGAGGTGAGGTTGGTAGTCACGATCATGACGCCTTGGATGTTCTCCATCTCCTCCAGAAGGATGTTCTGAAGCGTATTCATCATCTGCTCTGTGCTATGCTCCACGTTCTCGATACGCTTCGAGAGTATGGCATCACCCTCATTCAGAAGCAGAATGGGTGCCACCTCACTTTTCATACAATATTGGCGGTAATCTGAGAATATCTTCTTCAGTTTGGCCTCGCTCTCGCCTACGTACTTGTCCTTAAAGTCCGTCACTTGCACTTGGATGATGTCCCGTCCTGTCTGTCGGGCCAGTTCATAGACGGTGGCAGTCTTGCCTGTGCCAGGCTCACCATGCATCAAAATGCAGACACCTGTGCGCATGCCCTTGCCTTTCAGACGTTCCTGAATGATTGGCAGTTGGTCTTGGGAGAGAATATTGCGAAGCATCTCCACCTGTTCTTTTTCCTCCTTATTATAAAAGAGGGCCTTGGGCGCAATGTCCTTGTACGACTTGACTCCGTTCATCTTTGGCACATGCTTGTCCGAGTGATCCATCGGATTGAAGTCTGCCAGAACATCATGCTTCAGATAGTCTGTGGCAACATATTGGTTGATCTCAGCCATACCATCCACACACTTATGCTCGATGAGGTTCTCGCGGAACAGACGATGGGTGCCTTTCTGCATAGCGTCAACAATACGTCGATAGTTGGGCGTGGTCCCGTGTGGATAGACCAACTGAACGTCGCGAGGTCCTAAACCTTCATTACCGGAACCATTAAAATTAGCGTAATCGGCAATGACGAGCATCAACAGCGACAGGCTATCAAGGTCTTTGAAACTATTGGCCAGTTTGCATATGGGCAATTCTGCGTTGGCGTTCACCATCTCCTGCAACCAGTACTTCTCATCCTTGAAAATGAGGTTATCATCGTTATAGCCTGCACTAATATGCTCGGCTACTTTGTCCACAAACTCCTGCGTATCCTCACACTCCAATGCCTCAGGCTTGAATGGACGGTTCTCACGGATGGCACTGACCACACCTCTTGCCAGAGCATAGCCATCATACATGCCGTCATTCTCTTGAGCACCGCGGTGCTGCAGCCATCTCATCTTAAACAGTTCCTCGATGTCATTGTAATATGTCATCATGGAGAGGCGTGTGATCCCGAGTGTCTTACCCATCTGACGGAATGACATGGGCTTACCCTCCTCAACGAGCATAGCGACGACAACGCACTGAACAGGATTGATGCCCAGTTTGTCAGACAAGTAGTCGAATGCTTCAGCACAGCGGATAAACAGCTTCTTATTCAACTGGCTCTTGGGTGCAGCCTCATTGATAGCGTTGAACGCCCTGACGATGTTCCACTCGTCATGGATAGGTTCAACTGCCATTGATTCCGTAGTACGGTCTCTTTCCGGGGCTTCAATCTCCCCGAAGTCATCAATGAACTCGTCATCCAGTTCAAGATCAATGTCTATTGGAAAGTCTTTTCTCATAATGCGTATCTATTTGGTTAAATTCTGATTTCTACCGCAAATATACGCTCAAATGATAAAAAGACTAATTGTTTTTATATCTATAACAACCGGAATCAACTTCAAAACGTCGGCTGATGTCGAAATAGACCTTTTCAATATCACCTTTGTAGTCTTTGAACTTTAGGCAATCAATTCCGTTGGCAAGACTCTGTCCGACAAGTTGTAACAAGAAGAATCTGTCTGACCTTGCGATGTACTCATACTCCTGGTGAACGTCAATCACGCAAAAAGCCGTTTCAGGCGTTTTACCATCACCCGTACTGTCAATCGTCTTCATGAGCAACTTCTCTTGGGGCGAAAGGTCGAAATACTCTTGAGACATCATATCGCCTAAGAAAAGATCTGGGTCGATAGTCATACCACCATTCTCTTCGTTATATTCCTTCCAATAATCTATTGACAGTTCATCAGGGATGCTCCTTTCTGCATATTCTTTAGTAAATGTATAGCCATAGAGATTCTCCCTCATCGTTTCAATATCTATACTCTCAGGAGATGTTTCCAATTGGGTTTTGATAGACTCATCGTACTTATCCTTGTAGTCAGAGTAGTTTACTTTCTTGATTATATCCATATACCATATCTTATTAATTTCTGCTGCAAAGATACTAATAAGTTTCTTTCAAAAATCATCATTTATACGTATGAATGTTTGGTGATTACAAAATAATATCGTATATTTGCAAACAGAAAACAATCAAAATAGCATTATGACAGCAAAAAAGAATACCCCAATTAAGCCGAAAGCTCGTGGCGGGAAGCCGCTGATGAGCGAGTTACTGAAAGACACCCGTAAGTACCTGAAACAAGCCGAACAGGCCGACGTGGAGCCCCTGCGCCAGTTCCTCTTCAACGAACCTGAACGCCCACTCATCACGATGGGACATGGCGGATCCCATTCCTCTGCCTCCTATGCAGCCCTACTCTATGGCACCAACTGCGGACTGGGCAAAGTCATGACACCCTATCAGTGCAACTCCCTCTCCGACGAGACATTGCGCAATTCCAAACTGCTCCTCGTCAGCAAATCGCTAATGAACCAGGACGTGGAGTATTTCGCCAATCGCATGGCTCGCGTCAATCCTAAATACAGCTGCGCCTTCACCATGCAGGAAAAAGAGAATGCCAACATGAAGCGCATGAAGAAAGCCTGTCCTAATGGGCTCGTCAACCACGCGTTTGAACTCCCTCACGGGTTTATCAGCGTGAATGGCACCTTCGCGTACTTCTCTTTATTATATAAAGCCTTCACTGGCGACAACAACTTCGCCGACAAGCTGGCCCTCTCCGATAAACTCGAAGACAACTTCACCTATCGCACCATCGATGGCACCATCGCCCCACCCGACCTCAGCACCATCTCCCAGTTCACCGTACTCTACGGATCATACGGAGAACCCGTTGCCCACAAGATGGAGAGCAACATGACCGAAGCCGGACTGGCCTCCTGCGTCATTGCAGATTACCGCGACGAGTGTCACGGCAAATACATGGCATTGTCAAACTTCATCAAAAGCGACAAACACCCCCAGACTGACTGTGCCCTTGTGGTATTGGTAACACCTCGCGAAGAGAACCTCTGCAAAGACATGCTCGAATTTATGCCGGGTCATCTTCCTATAGTCATCATCCGCACTGACGATGCCTCACCTCTGGGCTCTATCGACCTGCTCTACAAGATGTGTATGTTCACTGCCTACTATGGTGAGAAAGCCCTCGGCTCCAACCCCAACGATCCTTTGAACAAAGGTGGTTTCATCAAAAGTGCCTTCCGCGACGAAGTCAACTTCACCAACGATTTCGATCTATATGGACCACTCTCACTCTCGTCCAAACTGCCTGCATATACCGATCGTTTCTCCTTCAATACTGCTAGCAGTGGTGTTGACATACTGGGTGTTCATTTCGGTAGTATCGATGCTGCGTGCTTGATGGCCCTTTTCGACGATAGTCGCAAAGCTGCACAATACCAGGCCAAAATCATCGTACCCGAAAACGGCTATCTCAACAACCCCCAACTTATCAATAAAGAGTTCTTTATCACTCGTTTTGGTACGCCTCCCACTCGCAAGAAAGAACTCAAACATGGCAGCAACCAGTGGTATACTGAGTGGCAGAAGTGGCTACATGGTGAGCCTGCTGATGTCGACCTGCTCAATAGTGGCTACATCAACTGGTTGGGTGGCGTGCTCCGTTTCCGTCAGGAGCCCGATGGTCACATCAGTGTCGAACGCATCGAGCGCACTATGCCTGAACATCTCCCGCAGACCGGACTCATCGGAGGCATATGTGGTGAAGTGCTCGGTTCCAAATACGAGCTGGAGAAAGACAAAGAAAAGGTCAAGGAAATCGCTGGCAAGAAGAACATGAAAGTACTGGCCAACATGTCGTATACTGACGATACTATCCTCTCGCTTGCTATCGCGAAGTGGCTGATGGACGATCCTTCGCACGACAAGGAGTCGCTTATCGAGTTGTTCAAGCACTTCGGCAACCGTTATCGTGTTATCACCTTCGGCAGGAACTTCCGCAAATGGGTTGAGTCCGATGACCGCGCCCCCTATGGCGCGCCTACCAATGGTAGCGCCATGCGAGTGGCCCCTGTCGCTTGGTATGCCAAGACACTCGACGAATGTCTGGCTCTGGCGAAGACCACAGCCGAAGTCACGCACAACTCTGAAGAAGGCATCCGTGGTGCCCAGGCTGTCGCTGCCGCCATCTTCCTGAACCGCACTGGCAAGTCGAAAGCCGACATCAAGTCATACATCGAAAAGACCTTCGGTTACGACCTGAACCGCACCACCGACGAGATCCGTCCCACCTATACCTTCGAAACGGCCTGTGACAAGAGCGTGCCCGAATCCATCATCTGTTTCCTCGAAGCAGACGACTACATGGACGCCGTCATCCGTGCCATCTCCCTGGGTGGTGATACCGACACTATGGCCTGCATAGCCGGCAATATCGCTGCTGCCACCATGCCTGTCCCCGAAGACATCGCTATCGGCAGCTACGACAAACTCCCTCAGGAGCTCCGCGAGATCCTCGACCAATGGAATAAAACAATTAACTAACAAACAGAATATGAAAATCTATTATAGTCCTTTTTACAGTGGAAACTATTTTCTCGACATGAAAGAGCAACATGTCGCCATGGATATTCAGGTACTTGAGACTCAAGGGTTGCTTTCTCAGCTGGCTATGCATGCTGGCATCCATCAACAAATACCTTCTTACCAAGATCGCTTGACCTCTTATCACAAGACTTTATTGGATTTTGACAAATCAGAAGAAGGAAAGGATAACATCTTTCATAAAAGCATCGCTATCGATAGCATGAGCGTTGCCAAGACCTTACTACAATGGCGGGACTATCTGGCACAATGCGGATGGCATAGTAAGATTGAACTCAATGATTGTTCCCGACTGAACACACTTGCCAAAATCGACAGCAAATATAAAGACAATGGTCTTGCCCAACTTCTTATTAAACTTCAAGATCAACTCAACCTCATGACATCAGATAAAGTCACCATTCCTGCTGTCTACAAGGAACTGGTGATTGAGATTCCATGTTCTTTGGATCTGCTTCCTGACTACATCCAACCGATTCTCCAGTCCCTTCAGGGTCTTGGAGTTACGATTGATGAAAGTGATGACGACATGAATGCCATGCCTGAATCCATCACTGAGATTCATTTTACCCAGCAATGGAAGGCAGAAGCCTGGCTCTCCCAACAGAATCCATCCACCTATAACCTGTGGATTAATACAGACAACAAACGACTTGACAACTGGCTTCACATGTCTGGGCAGCCTGTCTGCGGTTGTGATATGGAGAATGCTAATCCTCAGATTACTCAAATGTTTCTATTGGCAGTTCAACTCTTCCAACGCCCTCTTAACGTCAACACGCTGCTTCAATATTTATACCTACCCGAATGTCCTCTTAATAATGAACTAGCTTGGAAAATGGCGAAACAGATTGTAAGAGAAGGGGGATTCTGCAATGAAAAGGTACAGAAATGTATTAAAGCTTATATTGAGCGCGAATTCAAGGCAGAAGATGACAATACACCTCAAAAGGAAACCAGAGAGCAACGTGAGGAGAATTACATGAATTATCTCCCATTCGATTTAAGAAAGGAAGATGGTGCTTTGCCTTTATCTGAAGAATCAGACATGGTTGATAAAAAAGTTTTGGAAGATTTCCTATCAGCTATAAAGTCTCATGCATCAAGCCGTGCAGTAACAATTGCTGCCAAACAGCCTTACGATGCACGTATTACGCAACTAAGAGTTGTATCCGAGATGATAAATGCACTTATTGAACAAATCAAAAACAACATCGTTGGAAACCTGTCTTTCAAGATGCTCATACAGTGGGCTCAGTCTCTTTATGAGGCAGGAAACTACACACTCTACAACGCCCAAACTCATTGCCACAATCTCATCTCACAGCCATCAAATATGATAGGTAAGGCTGACACAGCGATTTGGTGTGATTTCTATGGCGACGTATCAATGGCACTTTCTACAGATTTTCTCTCTCCGTATGAACAGCAACAACTGAAAGATCACGATATACGACTTTGGGATAAGGAGCACGAAAGTAACCTTCTGAACATGATGTTGGTACGTCCACTACATCATACCACCAAGTCACTCACAGTCATTACATGCGACAAACAGGGAGCAGCCAAACTGTCTCTGCATCCATTACATCATTTGATTCAAGACGTCAGACAGAAAAAGGATGGTAACAAACTCTATGACGAGCTTGCGACAAAAGAGATTAAAGCTATCGACAATCATCGCGATGATGACAAAATGCAGATATGTTTTGACGCCAAGAAGCATCATGTTAATTGGAATGAAACAGAGAGCTTTTCATCATTAGAAAAATTATTGCAAGATCCTTTCGATTACTTTATGATGTATTCACTCCAATTCCAGGATATAAGCGACACAAAAATCAAGATGTCAACGACCTATGGATACGTAGCTCACGAAACAATCGAGTATCTCTTCACGACAGAAAGAGGAGTTGAAAAGTTGTCTGACTTTGTTGTTAGTCATTATGAAGAGGCTCTCCACCGGGCATTTCTCAGAAAAGGAGCTCTCCTGCTCCTGCCAGAACACCATTTGGACAAAGAGCGACTAACATATCAGTTAAGAAGTTGTGTCAGAAATCTAGCTCACCTCATTGAGAAGAACAACCTTTCAGTAATTGAATGTGAACAGAAAGAAGTAGAGCAGTTAGATTTTGAAGAAGATATATTTATGAAGGGCTATATAGATATGGTACTACAGGACACAGATGGTAACAAAGTCGTCTTTGACCTAAAATGGACATCAAAAAAGAACAAATTCCAGACTGTTCTGGAGAAAAACCGTGCTTTACAGTTGGCCATCTATAAGGCGATGCTTCAAAAACATGCAGGCAAAGAGGCTAAGATTCGAACGGCCTACTTCGTCATGCCAATAGGAAAACTATTCAGTACCGAAGAATTCTCAGGCGCATATTTTGAACGCATTAATCCGTCCACGAATGACGATGTGATGGTGCAGTTACGTCTAGGTTACACAGAACGTAGACATGAGATTAATAAAGGTGTCATTGAAACTGCTGATAATTGGCCTCTTAAAGAACTTGATTATCCTAAAGCAAATGGTGTATTTCCTTTGGAAGATGATGATAAAAAAACAAATCCGAAGAAGGCTGAGAACAAATACTCCGACTACAAGTGTTTTACCATCTAAAACCTTTAATTATGACAAAGACATTTATTACAGCTGGAGCAGGATCTGGCAAGACATACAGAATCACGACCGACGTTGCCAAGATGGTAAATGAAAAGGTGCTTCACCCCAACGATAATGTAGGAATCTTCCCAGATCAGGTTATCATGACCACCTTCACCAAGGCGGCAGCACAGGAATTACGCGAGAAAGCTAAAATAGAATTGGTAAAACTTGGTCTTCACAAAGAAGCTCAACAGATGGAACATGCGCTCATTGGAACCGTGCATTCCATTGCAAACACCTTCCTAACCAAATATTGGTATCTTCTTGGTATCACGCCTGATGCCGCAGCAATGGACGAAGACGAAGTGAGTGTCTATCGCGACCACTCGCTTAAAGGTTTACTTGAACCCGAGGAAAGAAAATTCATGTATGAGTATTGTGAGCGTTATGACCCACAGAACAAAGATACGCATAAAACTGATTATGAGTTCTGGAAGAAAGATCTCTGCCAAGTTTTAGACTATATCAAGTGGTACGAAATCTCGGATAAACAACTCGATCAGAGTCTTAAAACCACTCAGACCATTATCGACTGCCTGGCACCTAGTCCAATAATATCACTTAAGGATGTTTTCACTCAAAAGTTCTATAACGAAGTAAATGCTTTCTTTGGAATTAAACAAGGAAATCTTACAGATAAGCAGCAAGCAGCAAAAGATTTCTACGATTCACTAAGGAAGATAAATGAAGTCACCCCTGAGATTGTTGCTAAATTTTTAGAGCACAAAGAATTGAAAATTACATCCAAGAAAGTTGATTATAAATTAGAAGGGCCAGCTACCCAAAAAGTATCCAATTATCTCGTTGGGACAAACCATTTTACAACTGAGAATTCCAAGAACCACAGGAGTTATGCAGAGATTGTTTTCTCCCTTGCCAAACGTTGGAAGAAAACATACCGTCATTATAAAGACGAGCACCATTTGATCGATTTTAACGATATGGAGGAGTTGTTCCTCAAGCTACTCGGTATGCCTGAGGTTCAGAATGATATTAAATCTCGTTTTAGGTGGCTCTTTGTAGATGAGTTCCAGGATTCAAACCCCATGCAGGTACGAATCTTCGAAAAGCTTTCCACCTTATTAGATACAGTATATGTAGGTGATAAGAAACAGGCCATTTATGGTTTCCGCGGCTCTGATACCGAACTTACCACTGCTGTTGCCGGTAGTATTGAAGATTTGCAACATCTTAAGCACTCATACCGCTCTATTGAACCTTTGGTAAATTTCTCAAATGTCATTTTCTCTCAGATATTTAATCATCTGCCAAAGAAAGAAGTCACTCTGACCATGCCAGAAGAACACGGAAACTATGATGCTGTAGAAAAGCCTCTCCGCATATGGCCTCGCACGAATGATAAAGAACTGGCCTTACAGATTCAGCAGTTTATCCTGCACGAAGAAGGAAATATCGAGTCAAACGAGATCGCTGTATTGGCTCGAACAAATGCCAATCTTGACAAACTAGCAGATGAGCTACGCAAGTTACATGTACCTGTTTGCCGTGAAGAGAGCGACATAAAAGATTCTCGCACAGGTCGTCTTCTGAAGGCATTACTTACCTTGGTCAATTCACCATCTAACCAGTTGGCTCGTGCTGAGATTGCATATCTTACATGCCCAGGGTTCCATATTTCAAAAATTATCGAGCATCGTCTCGATCACTTGACAAACCAAGAAGCAACAGCCACAAGCTATCTTGAAGAGATTCCTATTTTGAAACGATTCGCTCAACTTCGGTGGTTCCGTTCAGAAGAACAAGCAGAATTCTCAATGAACCTATTGGGGTATCAGAGTATCAGTGCACTAGTAGAAAGTCTCATTATCGAACTCGATCTATACGCTTTGGTACAGAGTTGGGAAAATGCACAAACGGAAGAAGCTAACTTACAGGCCTTCATCGAACTAGCTCGGAAATATGAGGATACATCTACAAAATTGGCTCAACCAGCCACAGTGACGGGTTTCATAGATTTCTTTAATAACCAGAAACAAAAAGGAGCACTCAACGAAGATGGAGTACGACTATTTACATATCATAAGTCCAAAGGATTGGAGTGGAAAGTGGTTATTATGCTGTCACTTGAAGACGATGCAGCCAAAGAAACCGATATCGCTATGCTGTCTATGTTGGGTTGTCATTGGCATCGGGAGAAGGCACCAAAGCCAGACGATATCAATTCTCCAATGACGATTTCTCTTGTCAGGAATATATATGGTAAATCAAATGAGGCGAGATCTGCCATTACAGCCCGTCTTCAAGAACACCCATTGTGGGGTACCGTTCGTGACCATGAGATTGACGAGGCTGCAAGACTGCTATATGTAGGCGTAACTCGCGCTCGTAACATCCTGATTCTTGCACCAGTTTGCAAAAATGGAATGCTGAATCTCAATTGGTTCCGGTCTGTTGGTATCAATGATATAAATCTTCAATACAACAATCAGACCAAGATGGATCTATTCAACAATACTATCCTTTTTGATGTAGAAACCGTCGACAGAGGCAAACAACTACCGTGGCCTGAACAAAAACTGAATAAGGTACATGACATTGCCAAAGATCCAGCTCCGCTCAACGATATACTATTTGTTGCACCGTCCAAGGCTGGTAGATCCCTTCATGAGATCAGGATTATCAATGACAAGGAGAATCGAATGGAGATTCACTATAATACAAAGAACGACGAAGATGCACTCATGGGAGATTTCATCCATCAGGTTTTCTGCTGCTGTGATGATGGCATCAGTGTGAAGCAGATTGAGCAACTGCGTGACAGCTATGGTTTTACAGAAAAGAATTTGAAAGAGCCAAAACGCTTATTGGATTCATGGAAATATCTGATTGACACACTTGAATCTCACTATGGCAAAGCTATCAAGCGCCATCACGAAAGACCTTTCCGCCATCTGGATGAGAATGGGCATATCGTCAGTGGATACATTGATTTCATTTGGGAAACGGAAGATGCTTATGTTGTTGTAGACTATAAAACGTGTCCTGGAGACTATAGTCTTGTGTTTACTCCTAGCAGCGAACATTACGTAGGATGTCATGGCGATCAGCTTGACTGTTACCAACGTGCTCTTGAGGCCGAAGGCAAGAAAAAGGTCAAAGCACGTGTCATCTACTATCCCGTCACTCAGTTTGTCGTGGAAGTCTTATAACAATAAAGAGCGGCCTATGATTGGCTGCTCTTTATTATATTTCGCAAAAGCTTTAAAAGAACATCGTTGGCAATGAATTCTTTCGCTTCTGGGCCAGTTCGCTCTTCATGCGGTTGATGGCGGTCTTGAAGAAGAAAGCAACAAGATGCTCGTCAGTTCCTTCCGATCGGATAGTCTTGAGTGCCGAGATGTATTCTGCACGGTCTTCAAGTTTGATGATCAGCAATGGATGCCCGGCTCGTAGCAGGATAAAGTTTGAGAGCAGTCGGCCCGTCCTGCCATTACCGTCGCGGAACGGATGTAGATACTCGTAATACCCATGCCATTTGGCGGCGACTATCATCGGATGTTGTCCGTCATCGAGAGCCCTTTGGGTTGAGGCCATCAGATTAGGAACCCGGGCAATAAGCGTTTCGTGATCGCCAAAGACGGTATCACCTGCAACCATGTCCTCTGTGGTATATTCGCCAGCTATGGCATTAGGAGCACGATATGAAAGGGTGTTTTCCGTTACCAGGCGGTTTACCTCTTTTAATAGCGGCTCATCAAAGGGATGATCCAGATGGCTCACCATATAATCAAAGGCATGGAAATGGTCAGACATCTCTGTACACTCCAACAGCGAACGCCCTACAGGAATCATCGCCATGCCCTGTTCGCGAAGGATTCTTGTATCATCGACGGTAAACGAGTTTCCCTCGATGGCACATGAGTGAGCGGAGAACAGAATCTCGTTGTATTCCATCCACTCTTTCTTTCCCATCCTGTCGGCTATCTTCTGCTGATATTCCTCTCGGATGTCTTCGTATTCTTTACTCTCCTTCTCAAACATCGCTGCAAAGATAGTGCAAATCGAACGAAAAACCAAATTATTTTGAATTTTTCTGAGATGCAGCCTATCTTCGATCGAAGATCAAAGTTACGATTTCTTCTTCGAAGCTCAGCCTCAAAGATAGTGCAAATCGAATGAAAAACCAAATTAATTTGAGTTTTTCTGAGTTAATATCTATAAAATGCGCCTCGAAATTCACACCAGTTGACTATCTTTGTAACCAGAATCAGATAAATAATTATGAATATGAAAGAACAAAAACATTTTGGCAACGAGAACATCAGTTATCATGAACTGCTCAACGACCTAATGTTGCCCGTCACTTATGCCCATAAAGACTGGCATAATGAAGAAAAAGAGCGACTATACCTGGAAGGCATGGTTGACGGGAAATGGGTGGAAGACAGTGTTGTTGTGGAACGCCATGTCTATGACACTATTACAGATGAAGACGGAGCCGTCTTTATCATGGAAGACAATCGGAAGAAACTTGTCAAGGCCCCCAATGTGTTCTATTACCGCATACCGGAAGACACCCAGTCTATATCCGACACCGTCTTTATTGACTGTACAAGTCTTGAGATTCTCGACGTACCCTATCAGATTAAAACCAGTATATTGGAAGAAGCCCTGCTGTGGCTTGAAGAAGACATCATTGTCAATCGCTATGACTGGACCTACGACAACACGATCAGTGACGAACTGGTCACGGAGATAGCCAACGGCTGGACCGACGAATTCGGGTTCGTGTATTCACAAGACCGCAAACGACTGCTGAAAGCCCCTTCTTCGTTTAACGAATACTATATCCTCGAGGGCGTGGAGAAGATCGAGCGCCTGGCCTTTGTGGGATGTTCGTTTAAAACACTCAACATTCCCTATACCTGTCGGCTTCAGGACGTTCCAGAAGCAGAATACCCCGTGTTTGGCAGCGACAGAGTAGCTGGCGAAGTCATCCCCTGGTGTATGCCATACCACTTTTTCAAGGATCGACTTCCCTACGATGAAGAGCCTGCCTGTTTCCTGGACCTTGAGAAGCCCAACAACCACATCATGGCCGATATCCAGAAGAATCCAAACGACCTGTTCGGCGACGAATCATACCTTTCACACCTGAAGTGCATCTGTAACAAGGAGGACATGAAAGACCCCATGTTCTGGATTATCAAACCAGACGACCGTTATATGGGTTATGCCGTGTCCATGCATCTTTCGGGAGGCGAAAAAGAGAATTACTATGACGCGAATGTCGTGTTCATTACCAACGACCTCTCTTCCATGAAGAATCGCATGATGGAGCTGAGTCTACTCCGCTATATCAAGCAGCATCTTGGTGCGCCCCTGTTGCTGACACTCAAGGCTAGTGCCACTGGCGCTAATGACAACATCATGAAGGCTGTCTGTCTTGAGAAACTACCCATTCGCTGGTACGACACCGATGATCAGGCTTACGAGATCTTCTCATACAGCAGTGAAGATCTTGGCAACCATGAACACCTGATGGGACGAGTGAATGATATCGGTCAGAACCTCATTTACCATAAAGACTGGGGCATCCTGCCCGAAGAGTTCAACTTCACCATCGGCGAAGATGGAGCCGAATATGGCATGCGGGACGGAATCAAAATCCTGAGAGCGGTTCCCAACGTGCCTTATTATCGCATCTCTGAGGATGTGATGGAGATAGAAGACTATGCCCTTGAGTTGTGCTCAGAACTTAGGGACATCGATGTTCCCTATACCATATCCGATTATGAAATCCAGAAAGCTTTAGACCATAGCCACTACCCTATCAGATGTCACAAATGGGATTGGCCGTATGATTGTTCTATCAGTGAGGAATTGGAGAAGGAGATTGCCGAAGGCTGGACTGACGAATTCGGGTACGTGTATTCACAGGACCGCAAGCGTCTGCTGAAAGCCGCCCCTGAAGTCGGCGAATACTGGATCCCTGAAACCGTGGAGAAGATTGAGCGTCTGGCCTTTGTCCATTGTCATTTTGAAACGCTCCATATTCCCTATACATGCCATCTTTATGACCTGCCGGCTGATGAGTGGCCCATATTCGGCAGAGAGGATATCCAGGGCTGCGATCTGATATGGGAAGTGCCCTATGCGGAGCAAGATCTCGTGACCGACTCGCTCTATGCTGCAGAAGATGACTGTATCGAGGACGAATATGGTGTAGTGTATACCAAGAACATGAAACGATTGTTGTATGCCAAATCGCCATACGATGGTCCTGCAAACAAGATCGCCCATATGACGGAATATACCGTGCCCGAAGGTGTAGAGACCATCTGCTCTTTCGCCTTCCTCGTCTGCAAGGAGTTTCTCACCCTGCGTCTCCCCCACACCGTCAAAGTCATTGGCGACAACCTCTTCGGCGAAGAAGGCGGCGAGATGCAATATTATTCTTCCACAAGTCTTTAAAAGACATGGCCTCAATGTTATACCTATAACAACGAGGCCATTTTTCTTATTTAAGCCTATATTTGCCGTCAGAGAATAACAGAACACACAGAAAAATATGCCTAGAAGATTGAAGATTCAGAACAGAACAGGAATGGAGTTCGACTTTGACCGTCGCATTCCAACCATGAAGGACGAGGCCGAGAACAAGGAGCCCGAATCGTGGGACATCATCACAGCCCTCTGCTGGGTGATATCATTGGCCGCAGGTTCCGGCCTCTCAGCAGAATTCTGGGAGAAGTGTAAGGAACCCCTCGCCTATCTCCGCAAGGAGTTGGGCCTGACCGACATGCAGATTGTGGTGATGGGCATGCTTGTTGAAGCAGGCGAAGCCCTCTCGTGGAAGAAGATGGGTAACTTCCTCAGTATTTCCCGTCTGAAGATGATGACCTATACCGAGGAGGTTGAGGAGATGGTGGCCAAGCGCTGGTTCGTACGTCGCACTACCTACGAGATAGGCAGCAGCTACGAGGGCTTTGCCCTTGCCCATGGTGTCATCACGGCCCTGCGCCACAACCAGGTGTTCGTGCCCGAGAAGATTGACGGATTCACCGAACAGCAGTTCGTCGACATGCTTGAAAGACGCGTTGAGAAGTACTATAACGACCGCCATTCCGAGTTCAAGGACGTCGAGGAGTGGATGATGCAGGTGGTGAAGGCCAATCCGGAACTGCCCCTCTGCCAGGAGGTGCTGAAGTTCGACGACCTGCACGTCCAGTCGCTACTGCTAATGATTGTGGTCGACTATGCCCAATGGGAAGGCACTGATGGTGAGGGACTTCAATTCCAGACCATTAACGAGCTCTATCCCGACGATTATGAGTGTGACTATATGCGTAATATGTTGCACGACGGCGACCACGTTCTGATTCGATGCGGCTATATTGAGCACAAGTGTAATGACGATGGTATGGCCGACAACGACCAGTATATGCTCACACGTAAGGCCAAGGAGATGCTGCTTGCCAACTACAAGCCCAGTCACTCCAAGTGCAAGCGTCAGCAACACATCAACAGCAGGTTCCTAAAGAGTCACACCACCATTAAGGAGAAGAGCCTCTTCTTCAATGTCTCTGACCAGCAGCAGATAGAGGACCTGACCAATCTGCTGAGTGTCGAGAACTTTCCCTCCATCCAGCAGCGACTTGAGGAGGAGGGCATGCGTAAGGGTTTTGCCTGTCTCTTCTATGGTGCCCCTGGCACGGGAAAGACCGAGACGGTGTTGCAGATAGCCCGTCAGACCGGTCGTGACCTCATGCAGGTAGACATCGCCGGTCTGCGCGACAAGTACGTTGGCGAGAGTGAGAAGAACATCAAGGCCGTTTTCGCACGCTATCGCGACCTGTGCAAGAACTCCGAAGTGCAGCCCATATTGTTCTTTAACGAGGCCGATGCCATCATCAACAAGCGCAAGGAGAACATAGAGCAATCTGTCGACAAGATGGACAACGCCATGCAGAACATTATCCTTCAGGAGATTGAGGATCTCGACGGTATCCTCATCGCCACCACCAACCTGACCTCCAACCTCGACAAGGCTTTCGAGCGTCGGTTCCTTTATAAGATTGAGTTCCACAAGCCCGACACGGACGTGAAGACCATGATTTGGCGCTCCATGTTGAAGGACATCAGCGTCGACGATGCCCGTCAGTTGGCTACGCACTTCGACTTTTCAGGTGGTCAAATAGAGAACATTACACGTAAGCGCACCGTCAACTACATCCTTTCTGGTAAGCATGCCACCTTGGATGAGATAGAGAAGTATTGCCAGGCTGAACAACTTGACAACAAGAAGGAACGTAAGCACATCTCTGGGTTCTCTTAATAGAGAACCCTCTTTATATACACGCGACACACGCGTGCAATAATCAAATAGGTGTATAACTATTTTCTCGCAATTCACATTCTTTAACTCAAATAATTTTGTCATTTCAAACCTTTTTTGTATCTTTGCAACTCGAAAATATCTAACGCCAGGAAAAGCGCGCATAAAATCCTGACCAACACTCTCGCTCATGATGATTCATGAAGACTACCTTTTTTGTCCATCTATCAACCCCAAAAACGAACCACCTATGAATTTCTTTGACATCATTGACACCATGAGCATCGACGAGATGAGAGCTCGTCTTGCTGACTACATGGCGAAGGACGAGCAATACGCAGCCCACCCTATTGCTGTAGAAGTCAGACTCAGCGGCACAAACTGCACCAGATGTCGCTACGAAGTACTGCTGATTGACGAGGAGGGTAACGAGATCCCCGTGTTGTTCCACGACAGGTACTCGCGACTCGTCTACATCTACACACTGATGCACCCCAAGGGGTTTCAGCGCTACAGTGTGGCCGCCAACAACTACCATGAGCTCCGTCGTCTTTACAGCAAGCTCTATTTCAAGGACAGCGACGCGCTGCTGAAGACCATCGAGAGTACAGACATCAAGAAACCTGGCCAGTTTCTGAGTCAGTATATCACTCTATCGCGCAAAGCGATTCGTCAGGCATCACCTTTGGCCAAGCAGTTCACCATCGACCGCCCTCAGTCCCACAACGGCAGGGTGCTCATCCCCTTTGTCGCTCAGGGTGGCACAGTCATCCTTGACGACTCACTACGCAACAACATGTCTAACTATTAAACCCCATTGCCCATGTACCAAAACGGAAAAAACATCACCTTCACCGACCGAAGTATTGACAGCGTCAACAGCTTCCTCAAGGCCATCAGCAGGTCTAAGCCTCTCACCAACGAGCAGGAGTACGACCTCTGGCTCCTTATGCAGCAAGGCAGCCAGACTGCTCGTGAGCAACTGATCTTCGCCAATCTGCGCTATGTCGTCAGGGTTGCCAAGCAGTACCTCAAGTCGAACGCAAGTTTCGAGGACCTCATTCAGGCTGGTTGCGAAGGGCTGGTCAATGCTATCGACAAGTTCGACGCCTCTCTCGGCTTCCGCCTCATCTCCTTCGCCACATGGTATATTGAGAATGAGGTGAGCAAGACCGCATACGACTACATTCGTCACCGTAGTGACTCACTCGACGAATCCATCGACGCAGAAGACGAGAATGCTCCCACACGCATCGAGCTCCTCACCTCATACCCCTGTCAGTCCTCTGACTGGGATCTGCGATATTCCGATGCCCTCAGACACCTTCAAGTCAGAGCCGAAGAGCGCCAGCCCGGACTGGGCTGTCTGACTGCCGACCTCCATCAGATGCTCCTCGACGGATATACCACCTCCGACTTCGCTCGGAAGCACCACCTTAATGAATCACAAATGAACCGCCTCTTCGCCATCCTTCGCGAAGAGGCCACTCCCCCATTCTCTTCCGCAGCATAACTGGCATGGTATTTGCATCTTTACGGATATGAGAAAAAACAAACAATTACTGATTATTCCCGACGTCCACGGACGAAAGTTCTGGAAAGAAGCCTTGGAAACGGGTAGTTACGAGAAAGTTATCTTCCTCGGTGACTATGCCGATCCCTATGAGGATGAAGGCATCACGGAGGATGCTGCCATAGAGAACTTCAAAGACATCATTGCCTATAAGCAGCAGAATCCCAGACGAGTCGTTCTGCTATTAGGCAATCACGATCTCCATTATTATTCTGACTATTACTGCGACATCGCAGTGGGTTCAAGGTACAGTCCTTCGGCTGCCATCACGCTACAGCCTTTGTTCCAAGACAACAAAAAACTCTTCCAACTGGCATGGGAAACGAATTTGGGCCATAAGCACTATCTCTTTTCTCATGCCGGCATCACGATGTCGTGGTTCATGCGCAATCTCCACCAGATCCAAAAGCCTGATGCCACACATCTGAACCGTCTGCTCAAGACCAATGAGGGACTCGAGACCTTGGCACAGGTCGGTGCAATCAGATGGGGACCCTACCCCAGTGGGAGCATCGTCTGGGCCGACTCATCAGAACTGTCAGTCAGTAATCCCCTCCCCGACACCTACCAGATCGTCGGTCACACGATGCAGTTTGATGGCCCGGCCATCACCAACAAGTTTGCATGTCTTGATTGCCTTGCTGCATTCTCCCTGAACTCAAAGGGAGAAATCAAACCCGTAACTGAAATCCCCTCTGTGGCAGATATCTTCTACTAAGCACTAAAAAGACGGGGGACGAATGAATCATCCCAACAGCCAATGCCAAAAGCCTGTGGCTATTGGCGCGTCCTTTGTACGTTTGAACGATGAGGTCAATTTACAATTATGGCTTTTGTTGTATAATCGGAATAGACAACGATTTGTATACCATTTTCATATGGCGAGCATGGACGACCAAAGAGGTCATAACGTGCTACTTCGTCAACCTCGTCAAGATCAGAAACTTTTGTTGTATTGACACCTCTGACTGCTGTATAGCCAACCTCATCATAGTAGATGCCTTGAAGCGATGTACATCCCTCGAAAGCATCGTCACCAATAAAGCTGACGGTCTCAGGGATGTAAATCTCCTTGAGGTAGGCGGCCCCCTGAAAAGCGCCTCGAGCAATGCGACGGCAATTCTCGTGGATGGTATAAGATGTGGCTTTGCTACCTGCAGGGTATCGCACCAAGATCCAGTCTTTGGTCCCCTCATAACCCACGGCATAGAGTACACCGTCGATAGTTTTGTACTTGTTCATGTAGGTACCATTGATGTAACCTGACGCAAACTTGTCGATTTTCTCAATCTCCTGGGCGTTGATGGCCGAGCTCATTGTCAGAGCAAACAAAAGTGTAAATATTTTCTTCATTTGTTTAATGTTTTATTTGATACAATCTTCGCTTCTGCGGAAAGCCCATGTGTATTTCCCGTAAGAGTCACGCAGGAAGAGCTCGGGCCAGAGGTAGCCGGTAATCTGGAATTGGTAGGTGGTATTGCCTTTTGTGAAGGAGAGGTATTTACCATCATAACGCCATTTGTATGTTTCGGCATAATAGTCCGATCCTCCCACCTTCTCCATGATGATGTCTGCCTTGCCATTGGAGAAAATCCTCACCTCCTTGAACTCCACATTACCCACATACATGGGATAATAGCACTGCCAAAGACCTGGCAAGAGGTCGGCAGTCAATCGGTCTCCTTGAGTCTTGTGATATTGACTTCTCTTCTCATCCAGATAGGGACACTCGCAAGCTGCTAGCATCACGGCTGCCAACAGCATAAGAACTAGTTTTCTTAATAATCTCATATTCTTGCAATTCATTTGTTGTGATGCTACAATTATATGAAATTCTGATATGTTTAGTGTTGTTTTTATAGATATAAATTCAGGTCCCTGAGCATCCCTGTATCAATAGTCCCCTGCAGATCATCGACATCCTCGAAGAAACTGCAAGGGACTGATATTAAAGGGAGAGAGGGCATATTATGTCATCGCGGGGTTTATGCATAACAAATTAATTGTCTAGAGTTTTCAGATCGGACTGAGGCTGGAGAGAAGCGTATTCCGTCTGGACGTCGAAGCAGGGACAGAGCTTGGAGACGTTGGGGAAGTCACGGTGACCGACGATCTTGGCCTTGGGATACGACTCCCTGAGGTCCTTCAGTAAGAACCAGAGAGCGGCCTTCTGCTCGGGAGTACGGGTATCGGCACAACGGTCCTGTTCATCCTTGCCACCGATGTAGCAGACGCCGATGGCGTGGCTGTTGTAGTGCTTGACGTGAGAGCCGGCATATTTCTCATCACGGCCGAGGCAGATATGACCGTCCTGGTCGATCACCCAATGATAGCCGATCATGGCCCAGTTCTTGGCTTTGTGCCAGCGGTCAATGTCTTCGACAGTCACCTTTTGGCTAGCTTTGGTGCTGGAGCAGTGCACGACGATGTAGAGCACTTCTCCCATAGGGTTCATCTTTTTCATGATTCTACGAATTTAGAAATTCATGCAAGACTGCATCAGGAAGGTTGAGACAAAGGCGGTAATGACCGTCAGGATAAAATGGCCGATCTTATCGGCAGGAATGTTTTTAAAGAATTTCATAAAGTTGATATTATAATATTTATTATTAAGGGGGATGCCGCATAGAAAGGGGAGAAAGAGTTAGGCAGTGAGCGCAGGATGCGTACATGACAGTGTTATGGGATTGTTGTGGTGCTGAGACCACCTGAGGCGTCATCGCTTTTCCCCGGACACTCACTGCCTACTCAATCAATTGTGAGATCAATGAGATCCGTGTGAGGTTAGCCGTTACCGCCGCCATTGCCGGAATCACTCTCGGGCTGGAGGGAGGTGTCGTAGGTCTCCTCAAAGACAACGTCCTTGACAAGCGTCTTTGCAATGACGAACTTCTGCACGATCTTGCCCTTTTTGTTCTTGGTCTGACCGACGACGACACGCTGGCTCTCGGGCTGGAAGAGGACACGACGAGTGGTGATGTTCTGTGCGCCGCAGTCCTCCTTGTCGTTAGACCCGATGGAACTGAAACCTACCTTGAAGATGCCGATGCCGTCAAGACGTACCTTCTGACCCAGTTCGAAGAAATGCTTCATGGCACTGCCGAGCTCGTCGAGGACGGCCTTGATGTCGGACTTTTTGACCGATGCCTGTGTCTGGATGAAATCGGCGAGCTGCTCGGTCTCGATGAAGTGCTGATCGTAGACCGCCGTGGCGAACCACTTGCCAAAGGCCGTGGAGTCGTCGTTGGTGTTTTGGAGTTTTTTGAATTTCTGACTCATTTTTTTTGAAGTTAAAGAAGTGAAAGAAAGATGGGCTGCGCGCTAGCCACAATGTCACACAGATCTCACAGATCTAAAAGATTTCATATTTAGATGTTACAAATCTCACGGATTTGTTCAGATCTTATGCGGCTCTGCCGCGATGGCTGCGCAGGAAGAGGACGCTTGCGTCCATTATCTGTAAGATAAATCTGCCTGACCACTGCCTCCCTAAAATCTGTAAGATCTGTGAAGATCTGTGTGACACTACAAAGGTACGACAATTCAGAGGGGACAGTGATGCAAGAGTGCGGCAGATGATGCCGAATGGTGGGCAATGATGGCAGAAAGATTTACCCCCCTGACTTTATGCTGTTTAAGATGCCTTGCAACACGATTAGGGATGCCTGCTAACAGCATAAGTAATAGGACTTTATAGATATAAACGCCTATTACTAACAGCATAAACAGGCATTCTTTACTCTGTTGACAGACATTGTTAAAAGGTCCCGCAGCGCTGAGCGCTGCGGGACATAAGAATTAATAAACATCGTATTCCCCTGGGGCACCCCATTTGTCGATCATCAGTCGGATCTGTGCGGGACTGTAGTCATTGTCGTTGACCGTCCGTGCGAGATCCAGGATTTTTCTGTGTAGATCCGGATCGAGTTTAATCCAACGTAGCAGTTTGTTTTGGGCGACCCTGGGATTTGTGATGTCCGGAAACATCAGCATGGCAAATTCAGACTTGCCATAGGTTTTAATAGGAAACGTAGTATTCATCTTGTTGACATTTTTGACTGTTCTTTTAATAAAAAAGTGGTATAGATGGTATAGAGATGCGCAAACTTTCGTATGCGAGCATATTTTGTCGAGTGGTTAATATAATCACCATAGGAAAATGTGGTTTTACCAAAAATTCTATACCACTAAAAACACTAGAACGGCAGATCAAGTTGCTCAGAATCAGGCTGTTGCACCGCCACTTGCTCGTCGACGTTCTCATCAGCCAGATAATTCTGCCGTTGGTCATAGGGAATCTCCACCACATGATAGTAGTCGTGGTCGGAACGATGGGTGAAAGGCCACTTCAACTTGCGCATGATATTACCCACCTTTCTGGGGTTGATGGCAGGATTATAATGCCCGCCACCCAGATACATGGCAATCTGCCCGGGATTCATCCGTTTGAAAGGTTCTCCGCGCCGGGGCTTGCGCATGCTCTGGTCGATCAGATCCTCCTCGACAGACATCAGACGGAAGGGCCGGTTGATCATCTTCACCCGTTCCTTCTCCTTGTCGTCAAACCAATAGCGGAAACCCGTCTGAAACTGGTCGCGCAACTGGGCATAGAGTTGTTCATAGTCCAGTTCCCATTGTCGGGGATCCTGAATCTGTGAGACCAGGAAACAGAGCCACCGCCGCGTACCGGTGGAGTCCGTGAGGATCTTCTGCTCGTTGCCCGAGGCACAGAACGATGCCAGCCGGGGTTTCATCGAGCGGAACAGAGCATAGGGCCGTCGCTCCTTGATATACTGCGAGGTGCAGAGACTCTTCAGCTCCGCCATGTCGCGCCCCTCAATGGCATCCACCTCCTCTATCTCCACGAGACAGTTCTCCGAGAGCGCGATCTTGTCATCCTTCGAATGGAACGAGTTGTGGGCGTTCTCCCAGAAATACCTGCGGAGGGCCGGAGGCAGAAGATGCCGGAAAAAGGTGGTCTTATAGATGCCCTGTTCGCCGATGATCGTAAAGATCTGGTGGTTCACCACCTCGTCGCTCATCCACGTGGCCACCGTTCCCACCAGCCATTTGTGCAGTGCCCAGAGCAGATCCGCCTGCGCCTCTTCGTCCGACTGTTGGGGGTTGGCCGCCTTGGCGAGGACGTATCCCGCCAGTTGAGTGACCCGATCCACACCGTCCCATTTGGGCAACTGACTGATATACTCGCGCACCGGGTTGACAATCCTGGCGAAGTCGCTCTTCAGCACACTACTCACATCGGCAGGCAACACCCTTTTCCCTGACTCGTCGGCCATCCGCCCCCGCATGGTGTGGATGAAATTCTCGTCCACGGGTTTCCATTCATCCGACGACAAGGGCACCTCGTCAGTCACACTTTTTCCATCCTCCGTCTTGTTTCGCCATACCGCCTGGTCAGTGACCTCGTTGAAACACACCTGAACGTGTTCGTTGAGCCACTGCCGGATTTCTGGCAGGGTGATCATGGCATTCTCACGCCCCCTACCCTTCACCGCCAGTTTCCACGTACCGAACTGTCCGGCACTCTTCTTATAGCAGCTGGCGATGGTGCCTCGCCGGTCCTTCTCGGCATAGTCGCTCCACTGTACGTCGGCCCACTCCTGAAGCTCTTCCTCTGGCACACCGAACCGACAGAACAGAAAGGCCGCATGCATTACGTAGTCGTGATGGTGGTGAGCCTTATACTCCAGGTGTTTCGACTGCATGGTCTGTTCCACCTTAGGCCACGCTGCCTCTGCCGACTGTTGGAACGATCCCTGCGGGTGCTCCTTGCGGGGCTTTCCCTTATTGGATGTGGCAGAGAGGTTGGCCGCCACGATCTCCTCGTCGGTGATGATGAAAGGCTCGGCCTCGGGATTGTAAAACACGTCAGGATCGTGGGCGACACCCGACAGTCTCACATAGTCACAGCAGGCCCCGTCATACTCACAGCCCACCAACTGGGAGAAATACGCGTTACCCTTGATATAGGCCGCCTGCCAGGGCACCCCGTCGAGATGGTCGGAAGGTGTCTCACGCTCATAGCGATAGAGAATGCGGAACCCTTCACCGCTGATGGTTTGATAGACCATCAGCGTATGTGGATCCTGACAAATTTTTAATTTCAAATCTTCCATTTTCAATTTGTCAACGTGGTCGATATCACAAAGGGCGAGACCGGTGAATCCCACAACGTTCTTCGACTGTTTACCCAGTCCGTCGAAAGTCACTGCCACCGAGAAAGCAGGCATCAGTTTTCGCTTCACCTCGTCGTTGGCCTTGTCACGACTGATGGCATGCGCGATCTGTCGATACATATCGGTCTTGCTGGCTACCGACTCATCATAGCGTATCAACCGCAGCACCTCCTGCTCGAACAAGCGCAGCACACTAGCCGACGACTGGAGGTCTTTGAATACAGATAGTTTCAGATCTTTCATGGCCGCAGGGATTATTTCAATGACTGAAGGAGAAACTCATCGAACATATTGTACATTTTGTACATCCTCTTGCCTACCCCCTTCCAGGTCTCGAGGAAGACCTTCTCCGACTGTTCACAGGCCAATCCGAACACCATCCTCGCCACATGGTCGAGGTCCATCTTGCTGACATGGTCTTTCTGAAAGTACCTGCCGTTGAGTTTGTAGTTACTGCGCAGACGACTCTGCATTCCCTTCATCTCTGCAATCTGCTCCTGCAGACTGTGAACCAGTTGCCTGGCTACCAAATCATTTTCTTTTTTCATTTGTCTGTTAATTAATTTTGTTCTTGTAAAAAACACTTTTACGCGACAAAATTAGACAAACGAAATAACTTGCCTGTGCCACACCATAGCGTGGCACAAGGCGAAAAAAAGTTTCCAGAAATTAAGAAACTTTAAGACAACATGTATGACTATAAGCTATACAAATGCGCTTTCTTCTTTATTATACATATTAATTTGCTTATTTTTTCCTCCTAGTCGACTATATTTGCCATCAGAAACCCTAAAAAATTGATAGGATATGATGAAAGTTTACAACCTTATTATTGTTGACGAGAGCGGTTCCATGCAGCATCTTAGCCAGTCTACGCTCTCAGGTATTAACGAGACCATTGACACGATCCGTCAGTCTCAAAAAGAGTTTGCTGAGACCCAGAGTCACTATCTGACACTGGTGACCTTCAGTTCCGACCATTCCCATCCTTCCGTGCGCACCCTGATTGACTGCCAGCCGATCAGCGAGGTAGAAGAGAACTTCAGCGATTATAGGCCACACGGCTGTACACCGCTTTATGATGCCATGGGACAGTCTCTGGTCAGTCTGCACGAGCGCATCAAGGGCCATCCCGAAGACTCTGCCGTTGTGACCGTCCTGACCGATGGTCTCGAGAATGCCTCACGCGAGTGGAGGGCCGACAGTCTCCGCCGTCTGATAGAGCAACTGAAGGAAGAGGGCTGGTCGTTCTCCTACATGGGTTCTGCCCATAATGTGAAGGACGTGTCCGACCTATTGTCGATTGAGAACTATATAGAGTTCCGTCACAACGATATGGGCACAAGCAGCAGTTGGGCCCATGAGCGCTCTTCCCGTTACAGCCTTTACCACAAGATGGACATGATGTCCAAGTCGGAGCCTAACCTCACTCCCGACGAGGTGCTGGCCCGCAAGCGACAGTTTGCCCGTGAGTACTATGGTCCGCGAGTCACTCCAGACCATGTCCGTTCGCTTGAGCCCAACGAGATATTCGTCTTCGGCAGCAATGCTGCTGGATACCATGCAGGTGGAGCTGCCGCTCAGGCCATACACCATTTCGGTGCCATCTGGGGCCAGGGTGAAGGCCTTCAGGGCAGAAGCTATGCCATTCCCACGATGGAGGGGCTGGACAACATGAAGGTTGCCATTGAGCGCTTTGCCGAGTATGCTACTCAGCACAAAGAGCTCCGTTTCCTCGTGACACGTATCGGCTGTGGTATTGCCGGTTACTCCCCCCGTGAGATTGCTCCGTTATTCACTGGTTGCATCAGCCTCGAGAACGTCACCCTGCCAGCAGACTTCTGGGATGTACTCGGCCTTAAGATGTCAATAGGTAATCAATGAAAAACCAGTCCAGAACTTTTTTAGATCTGGACTGGTTTTGAGGGAGAGGGATATCAAAAGATCCCTCTTCTTTGTTATACCTTATTTGATTCAAAAGAACTATATATTTGCTTCATTTCTTCGGGAAGATAGTCCAAAGCCTTTTCTTTCATCCACGTAGGTATCTCCCAGATAGCCTCTGCGATACTGCCACAGGACTCACCCTCATGGCAGCCCCATTTCCGAAACTGTCATATGGTTCCGGATGCTCATTTCGAACCCACTATGCGAACCTCCCACCATAACCACCTTTAGGCCTTCAAGATCATCAATTAACATTAAGAAGAAAGTTATGACAGACAGAGAATTAAATGCGATTCATAAGCATTCTTTCATGAATCGCGACGAAGTGAACCGTTCCAAGAAGTGTGGGTGCTTTTATTGTGAAAGGATTTACCCTACTTATGTAATGGACCCGGAAGAAGACTTCACCGATTGGGGTAAAACTGCATTGTGCCCCTATTGTGGCATAGATTCAGTTATAGGGGATGCGTCTAAAATCCCTCTTTCAGAAGAGTTACTACATGAGTTGTATGTGCACTTCTTTACTTAAATGGCCTGAACAACCATTTTTCTCCTCAGATCCTTGGCGGTTTGAGGAGATTTTTATTAACATCTGCTATCATAACAACTAATTTATATTGGTTTCTATTTACAATGATAGCATCAAATATATAATTAGGCTATTGTGTCATACATATAAAAGAAGATTCAAATTCCACCGACTTGATTATCTTTATCATCAGAAACATCAACAAAATGCTGCGGTCGATTCTACGATATCTCAAGACCATAGCCATCGGTTTTCTGGTGGGTTGGTTTGCAGGCGATGCCATCCGGCTTTGTCAGGGTGACATGCGCCCGCTGACCCGTAAGGGCGTTCAGTTCCTATGCATCACCCAGACCCAACAGCACGAAACCGATACCCTCGGCACCCTTGAAAAGCGAACCACTCTCCTGGGGTTCAGGATCACCCTGTTGCATTAAATATGCCTATCGAAGAGCAGACTCAATTAATTCTTGCTTTCCAACAACTTTTGCTTGATATACTCCTGAATATCAAAGGCAGAGACATCATAAACAGGTTGAAGTTCCTCGAAGCCCTTTTCTTTTGTAAACATTTTGCCGTTAGTCAGCATAGACAGCAAACTGCGCGAGCGCAACTTATGGTCAGAATGTTCCAACGCGGCATTTATCATCTTGTTGATGTCGCCCCCTTCTTTCAATATGGAATAAATATCGTAATAGTCTCTGAATTTCGAGCGACGGAGCATGGCCTCCATTTTCATCGCCCCAATACTTTCCATATCCGCTAAATACAGATTATTAAGATAAGGTATTCTTA
>Ga0265298_10001348_pt1 | contig 36299 bp, 23 predicted proteins | sample AusTroGonzalo_MG_3_FD_193486 | JGI IMG/M metagenome (GOLD analysis project Ga0265298, IMG submission 193486) | Bovine rumen microbial communities from tropical cattle in Woodstock, Queensland, Australia - Gonzalo_01 | ecosystem: Host-associated > Mammals > Digestive system > Stomach > Rumen ...
GACGGGCGAAGCCTCAAACCTCTCTTGGCTTCGCCGTGAGGAACTTGAGGTGGTCCCCCTGTCGGCCTCGGCGGATCCGTGGACGTTCCGCGAGCCCGAGAACGACGCCCGGCGGCCATCGCGACGCGTCCGTGCGACGTTGCTGGGCGAAGCTGATTCCGTCAAACCCGTTTCGGTGGTCGATGTGCCCGTCCCCGAAGACTGCCCATGGGGCGGACTGGGCGTCATGGAGGTTCGCATCGACATCGGAGACGCGAAACGGCTGATGCGCAGGACGGACGAAGCGGAAGTGTCGGAGGATGACCCCCGGCACGACCTCCCGAAAGGAATTCCGGAGACTGGCTTTCTGCGTATTTGCCAGCGTGGGGACAGGAGCCTTGTCGAACGAATGACGAAGTCGATCGACGAGTTTGCCCGGAACGGATCCGTCGCGGCACCGTTCCTTTCGTCCTACCTCTTCGACATCTCGCAGGCACGGCTCCCGGTCCGGTCGGTGCCCATCGATTCCTTCCTCGACCCACAACTCAACGAGAATCAAAAGCGTGCCGTTCAGGTTATGGTCGATGCGCCTGACATTGCCCTCGTCCAGGGCCCTCCCGGAACGGGTAAGACCACCGTCATTGCGGAGGCGATCTACCAGTTCGCCAAGTCCGGGAAGACGGTCTTGCTCGCGTCCCAGAGCATCTCCGCCGTTGAAAACGCCTTCGGACGACTTGAGCACGTTCCCGAAATTCGCATCCAACTACGCCGCAAACCGTCTTTGTCCAGTACCTCGGGCGAGGAAGCCGAGCCCTATTCGGACAGCGAGGTGCTGCGCGAATACTATGCTACCCTCGGGCGGAAATCACGCGAGGCGGTCTCCATGATCGATCAGGCTGGGGAACGTCGGGCCTTGCTGCTAGAGGCGGCGGCCGGATTGGAACCGTTGGTTCTCCGGATGGAGGAGGAGGAAAAGGCCGAGGCCGAAGCCGCCAAACGTGTCGCTCTGGCGGGCGAAGCGGTCCGGGCGGCCGTGATCCGCGCGGAGTCAGCCGGCACGTCGCGGCGGGCGCGCGAAGCTTCGAAACGGCTGCTCGCCGCACTTTCGTCTCTGACGCCAGGCATGCTCGGCGACTGGGCGTACGATGTCCCGCAATCCGTCATCGCGCCGTTGGCCGATGCAGTTCGCACGGCGGCAGACGTTTTTGCGGAACAGGGTATCCGGCTCTGGTCCGACCTCGGGGAGGATGAACCGCATCGTCCGTCAGACATCCGGCTCCGTGCCCTTGCCGGCGCTGTGGAACGGCTGCGTCTGCTGCGTGACAAGGGCCTTCCGACGTTGCTCAAGTGCGTGGGCGACTGGCGCATGACGACGGGCGAACGGCTTGTGGATGACGAGTCGGCACGTATCGTCCAGGACCTGACGATGCGCCTTCACAAGGTGTGTCGTCTGCGTGACGAGGCAGATGACGCCGGAAACGACGAGGCCGCCTATCAACGTTACGACGCGGAGGCCCGGGATATCCGCCGTAAGATTCGCGAAGCCAAGGCCGCCGCGAAGACGTCCATCGCCGAATTCCGCGAGTGGTTTACGGTTCCGCGTCGTGATGGCCAGACGCTTGCCGATGCCATCGAAGCGGCGGACGGAAACCGCGCCACAGTCCTGGATCTCGTCTCGGGATTCGAGTCGTTCGCGACGGCATTCCTGAAGGCGGTACCCGACGAAGAGGACCGTGTCACCTCCGTCCTGCGCAAAATAATTGAAGCGCTTCCCGAGGACGAAGGTGCGGATGCCGCACTGAGGAGGGCGCGGTTGGCCCTTCAGGATGCGGAGACTCTCGTACGGGAGGCGCAGGAGCGGCGCCGGACGTTCGAGGAGGAGGCAGCGCCCGCGCTCAAGAGACTTCGCTCGGCCGAACCTGGCGCCCCTGCCGAACCGGCGTCCGCGATGGCCTGGTGCAGGCAGGCAGCCGCCGAGATCGAGCACCGCATAAACGTCGAACATGCTGCCCATCCCTGGCTTGAACCGCTTCTTCGCGAATGGGCTCAGCTGACTGAGGCGCCCAACGACGAGGACCTCAGCCGCGCGCTACCCCTCTATCTGGAGAGTTGCAACGTGGTTGGAACCACCTGCACGGCTAATCCGAGGTTGCTCGGTGACAGACATTTCGATGTTGTCATCGTGGACGAGGTCAGCAAGGCGACGCCGCCCGAACTTCTCGCCGCCATGACACGTGGCACAAAGGCGATTCTTGTGGGCGACCATCGCCAGCTTCCGCCGTTGTTTGACGAGAAGGAGCCGCTCCTGCTCGAAGAGCTCGCCCAGCGCGAGGAGGAGGACGAGACCATCCCGGACGCGCGCAAGATCGTCAGAAGAAATTTCAGGAAATACGAGCGAATGGTCGAGGATTCTCTCTTCAAGCGCCACTTCGAGCAGGCTGACTCCAGGCTCAAGAGTTCACTCTGGGAACAACACCGCATGCATCCGGAGATCATGGACGTCATCAACGTCTTCTACGAGGGGAAACTCACGTGCGGTATGTCCAAAGGCGAGGCCGACCAGCTCCGCGATCACGGGCTGTCCAACGGGCGCGTTCCCTGGATGTCGGGGAACCACCACGCCTACTGGATTGATTCCACGTCGTCGCCAGATGGGGAGTTCTTTCCCGATGAACCGGCCGGGACTAGCCGTGTGAACGGGCTCGAGGTCCAGCTTATCCTTCGCGCGCTGAAGGATATCAACGCGGGACTTGACGGGCAAGTCACTCCGGACGGTGAGCCGGTCATGAAGACGGTCGGCGTCATCGCCTTCTACGGGAGGCAGAAGGGGCTTCTTTTGAGGGAGATTCGCAAGCTCAAGCTCCCCCACCTGAAGTGGCGGGTTGAGACGGTTGACCGGTTCCAGGGGCAGGAGTGCGACTACGTCCTCGTGAGCATGACGCGGAACAACCGCTTCAAGAAGGGAGGGGTACGTTCGTTCATCGCCCGTTTCGAGCGCATCAACGTGGCATTCTCCCGTGCCCGCGAACTCCTGCTCGTCTTCGGCGCCCGTGATTTCTTCCGGCGACAGCCGGTCCGTCTCCCTTCTCTCGACGGGAGTGGGGCGGTGAGGACCGTCACCGCCTACGGGTACATTACGGACATGCTCGCCCAGCGTGGCGCGCTCCTTCCTGCGGCCGAAGTCATCTCCGTGCTAGAATGGAGGAACTTGCCGCCACTTCAGACCGGCGCGAAGCCGAAACCATCCGCCTTTGAGACGGTGAAACATTCCGCAACGCCTGGGCGTCTCTTCAAAAATCGCCTTAATCGTCCCGACGGGCGGAAAAGGCAGCCGCATGCTCCTTATGTATTACAGAGGGCGAACCGTACCGGCAGTCGTTCACCCCGACACACCTAAGACCGAACAACCGATATGAAACTACTCACCACCAGACTCCACGCGCCTGTCCTTCGTCAGCGTCTCTCGGCGGAGATCCATTCCCAGGGAAAACCAACCGCTTTTGAGAAGATGGCCGTGTCGCTCGTCAAGACGGGCCGGATGACGGAAGGACTCAAAGGACAGTCCATCCCTGCCCTGTTCGAGCTTCTCATCGGGAGTGACGCCGCCAATCTATTCCTTGACGAAACGATTAATCGCCTGTTTTCACCGACTATCGCCATTCTGGGTGTCGGTTCCGATGTCCATTTCTCGTCTTATCGTGACCTCCCCGTCGCGGAAATTGAGGTTCTGCCGAATGGTGAGGAGCTGCTGCGCACTGGGCTTTTCCCGACGCAGGCCCGGTTGGTCCACCGGACGGTCCTCTTCGATCCGCTGTCCAGTACGATCAAAGAAGAAGCGGATTCAGAAGTCGATTCGCTTCCAGAGAACCCCGATCGCACCCTCCCCGAATCTTTGGCGACGGCTACCTGGCCGGAGGAGGAGGCGGAAGCATTCGTGAAAGAAACGCTGCTGCGTCCGGGCGACACACTTTCAGGCATCTCCCGCGAAGGGGAGGGGACTGTCGACTGGACGACCTTTACGGCGAATCTCGAACTGGAAGACGGGACGCTGAAAGCGACTTCGTTGCGGTGCGGTGCCGCGGACTACCTGAACGGCCTGAGCCCAGATGACTTTCGTCGGTTGATGCTCGCCGGTCTGGGCTTCATCAAGGCTGCCGGTCCGGTTCGGAATCTCGACAACGTCGCCTCTTCCGACCTTTTCCCCGCGAGTGCACCGGAACCTGTGCCGGAATCGTGGATATGGTTTCATCCGGACGTAGAAACTTCCCCGAAGGCACCGAAGGGGGTTCGTCTCGAGGTGGTCTGGTCAACGGGTGACCAGACGGTAACCGACGGGCAACCGTTCTCGGTCGGTTCCAACGGAGCCCCTGACAGACTCGTTCTCGCGGCTGGACCGTATCCTGACGCGATGGCGTCCGGCGATCTCCGCACATTCTCGCACGTGGTGATGGCTCGAGCATTTTTTGCTCGGACGCCACTGGAGATCCCGATTGGACTTCGCGAACACCTCTCGGAAGAAGCCGTCGCCGCGATGGTGGACGAACTTGTTTCCGCACTGCGCGACACCGGTCATTCGCGCGCGTTCGCGCACGCCGATGCCCTGCGCCGATTTCATTCGCCGCGTCAAAACAAACACACTTCCCAATCCCATTAAGGAGAACTGAAATGAGCCTATCCTACGAAGTAGACTATGACCTGATCCGTCGTCGCCGCCAGGAGGCGAACGAAAGCCGCGTCCGCGAGGCCACGCGTCCATTCCTTGAGCGCTATCAAGACACGCTCGATCAAATCCGAAACGAAGGGCTCGACGAATTCGTCCGCGAAGAGTTCGACCGGATCGAGCATCTTCTTCAGGAAGCCTGGGATCTGCTTGACGATGAGCCGTTTGAGGCGCGTAACGCCTCACGCGAGGTCGGCAATCTCATCCGGGGGTTGGGTCGGCGAGCCCGCGACGCCCGTAACGGCGACCGAATGCGCCAACGGGAGGAGTACCATGCGCAGCGTGCAGCTGAACGCGCCGCCCGGCAGGAGGAGATTGAACGTCTTCGCGAGGAGCGGGCGCAGGAGATGGAAGCGGACCGCGAGCGCCGGGCGGAGGAGATCGAAGCTGCCCGCGCGGCGAGGGTGGCGCGTGCCGCATTTGTCGCACGGATGTCCGAGACGATCAAAAGTGCGCTCCGCGACCCGGTGGCCTACGACCTCGCGAGGGACCGCGCCGAAGCGCTGGCCGACCGCTGCGCGGACCGCATCAACGCGGGCGGCGTCGATGTGGCCGTCGTGGAAGGCGAATTCGTGGCCGAACTTGGCAAACTGGCCGAAACCGCGAAGGCCGAGGCGGATCGCTGGCGCGAAGGGGAGCGGGCCGGGCATGCGACGGAGGATGCCGCGTCGAAAGTCGAGGAAAGCCTCGAGGCCATCCGCCGGAACGTCACTGCGGAAAGCAGCGAGAAGCTCAAGGGTGTCCTTGACGGTCTCCTCCGGATCAAGGAGGGGTTGGAGAAGGGCGAAGTCAAGGCCGAAGAGGCGGCGGAGGCGTCCGACAAGGCCGTCGACGACTGCGTGGAGGAACTCGTGAACGAGGACGTCCGGCGCGAAACTCTCGTCGCGCTCATCGGAACCGTCCAGAGCCTGGGGTTCGTCCTGCTCGGAGAGCCCGAGTTCACAGAGGACGGTGGGGTGCTCGTCTTGGCCCGTCGGCCGTCCGGAGAGGAATGCCAGTTCGTCGTCCGGGCGGACGGCGGGATGCGCTATGCGTTCGAGAACTACGCGGGCACCGCCTGCCGGAAGGACTGCGCGCAAGTCGAAGCCATGCTCCGGGAAGCCTATGGCGTGGTCCTCTCCAACGAACGAGTCATTTGGGAAAATCCCGATGAGGTCGGAAAAGACACCTTCCGTGACGGAATCGGTGAAACAACGAAAGGAGGCTTGTGATGGCCATTTGGGAACAGCAGTTCGACACGCAATGCCGCATCCGCCGCGCCGTCATCGTGCACGGCAACGTGCAGGACATCTTCTGGGACGACGCAACCGGCCAGACCGGCGTCTCGATCGTCGACCACATCCGAGGCCGACTGGAACGGCTCGGCTACGCCGATGTGGTCCGGTGGGATTCGCATAGCGGTGCGTCCGTCGCGACGGACAAGGATTCGACGCGGAATGTCCTTTCCGAGATGGCTCAGGCCGCCGCCGCCGGACCTTCCGCGACGGCTCCAAAGACAACGGGTAAGGCTTACAACCTAGGTCTCCCCACGACTGGCGGTGTACCGAACGCCCCTGCTGTCACGGATCCGATGGCCGCGTTGAAGACCCCGGCGAGCTTTTTCAGCGCACTGCTCCATCGGTTCCAGTTTGGAGGCTCAGGCCAGCCCGTGGCGTTCATCGTCGATGGCGGTGATGCCCTCTTCGGTGACTCCCGTTCCTTCTCCGAGGCGGAACGGGAATTGCTCCTGCTCCTTTCCCGATCCCTCCGCGAATCGAAGTGTTCCCTCGACGGCAGGGCACTCTCGTCCAACGAGGATCTGCTCGTCCTAATTACGCCGAAGCTCGGATTTATTCCGCCGCGGTTCTACCAGGACAATCCCGCTGTCGCGGACGTCCCCTTGCCGCGTCCCGAGCGCCCTGACCGCGAGGTGTTCATGCGAAAAGCTCTTCCGGCACTTTGGGTCAAGGAGCCGATTTCCCCGGACTCTCGAGACTTTGCGGATCTCGTCGATGCGCTTGACGGCTTCTCCTACCGCGACATGCAACAACTGGCACGGCTGTCGCGTCACGACGGAGGCCAGGCGAGGCTTTCCTGGAAGCGCCTTGTGCAGCTCTACCGCTACGGGCAGAGCTCCAGTCCGTGGGAGGATCTCGACCGGAAGAAGCTGGATTCGCTCGTTGAGACGCTCCGTGCGCAAGTCAAGGGCCAGGAGCATGTCATCGACCGCATTCGTGACGTCGTCGTGAACGCCTACATGGGACTCTCCGGGCTCCAGCATTCCGCGCGGCAGCAGCGCCCGAAGGGCATCTTCTTCTTCGTCGGGCCGACCGGCGTCGGCAAGACGGAGACGGCCAAAGCGCTTGCGCGGTTCCTCTTCGGCGAAGAGGAGGCTTGTCTCCGCTTTGACATGAGCGAATATTCTGCCGAGCACAGCGACCAACGCCTCGTCGGCGCGCCTCCTGGATACGTTGGTTACGAGGAAGGAGGCCAGCTCACCAACGCGGTGCGCAGGCGTCCGTTCTCGGTAATCCTCTTCGACGAGATCGAGAAGGCACATCCCAAGATCTTCGACAAGTTCCTGCAGGTTCTCGAGGACGGTAGGCTCACCGATGGCAAGGGCGATACCGTCTCCTTCTCCGAGTCCGTCCTCGTCTTCACCTCGAACATCGGCGCGAGCGAGATCCGGGCGAACGATTCCAATCCGAACGAAAAGTTCGTCGAGGCGGTCAGGCGTCATTTCCGCGACGAGATGAAGCGCCCTGAGTTGCTCAACCGAATCGGCGAGGCGAATATCCTTCCGTTCAACTTCCTTACGGACGAGACGGTCCTGCTCAAGATCCTCGAGGCGAAACTCAAGCCTCTTCGCGACAAGCTTGCCGAGCGCTGGCGGATTGACCTTGAGTTTGAAGACCAGGATGCTGCTCTGCGGACGGTGATGTCCGGCTTTAGCGTCGAGAACGGCGGCCGCGGCGTTGCGAACCTCCTCAACGAGCGTATCATCGAGCCTCTGGCGAAGAGGCTTTTTGAGGAGGACGAAGCCGACCTGCGCGGCGCGAGGGTTGTCGTCAAGGTCGGTCCGGACGGTTCGTTCCGGTTCCGTATCAACCGGGCGGAGGTTTAGTCGTGCTCGGGGAGGTTCTCAACGTCGCACGAGTCCTTGACAGGACTCGTGCCGAGGGACCGGGCCTGAGGTTTTGCATCTGGACGCAAGGCTGCCTTCGTAACTGTCCTGGTTGTTGCAATGCGGCGATGCAGCCGCTTGAGCCCCGAATGCTCGTATCGGCGCGGGACATGGCCGCCCGCATATTGGTTGCCGCGGAGAGGTATGGACTTGAGGGTGTCACGTTCCTCGGAGGCGAACCATTGTTGCAGGCGAAGGGACTTGCCACCGTTGCCCATGCCGCGCACGGTGTAGGGCTCTCCGTGATGGTTTTCACTGGATTCATCCTGGAGGAATGCCGCGCAAATCCCCTGCCGGGCGTCAGGGAACTGCTGTCTGAAACCGACGTTCTCGTTGACGGTCCGTATCTGGCCGACCGCTCCGAATCGGTACGGAACTGGATTGGTTCTTCGAATCAGAGATTCCATTACCTTTCCGGCGCCTACGGTCCAGACATTGAGACCAATCCCAATTTCCGCGGACAGGTCGAGTTTCGGATCGAAGACGATATCATCCGCATGAACGGTTGTCCGCGGACGCTTCCTTCAGGATTTTCATTGAAATCCGACGAGTGAACCGGAAAACCTTGTTACTTATTTCTTATACAACAATGAAGGAGATTGTGATATGGCAGCATTGATCTATATCGTACTTGTCATCTTTGGCTGAGCGCCTGCCTGGCCAACTTCACCGACGTGTCCGCAAGATCGGAGAGACGAAGGACATGCCGGAAAAGGTAACAACCGATGGCTTATATCAAGTGTAACAACGAACAAGGAGACAATACCATGAGAAAGAATGTAGTCAACGGCAAGAAAAGCGAGTTTGTCCCTGGACGGACGTTTCGGGCTACCGTAAAAACGGTCCGCAGGGATGGCGTCTTGATCAAGATGCCTGGCGGAAAAGGCTCAGGAACGATCTCGCCTCGTTGCTGGGGTTCGGTCGCCGAACGCGAAAAGGCGCTTGCTGCCATTCGGCCAGGCGACGAGTTTGACGTGGTCGTTCGCAGCTACGACGCGCGCACCATGACGCTTTCGCTGGTTCTCGTCGGCCGCGAGCATCTCGTGCCGTTGCCGAAGAAGGATCTGACGGTTCGCAAAATCTCCCGTCCGAAGGATGTGGCGTGTCCTCGCAAGCCGGACTTCGTTCCGCTGGCGGTCGGGACTACATTTCTCTGGGATGCCTCCAACCTGCTAGGTGTCGCGGGAGTCGAAGATGCTGCACGGATGTTCAGCGCAATCGCCAGCTCAATGTCTGAGCAAGGGTACAAGACCATGTTCTTCATAGAGCGGCGCTGTCTCACGTGGGCGCAGCACAACCAGCGCTCGCAGACCGAGGTCGCCGAACTCGATACGTTCGTGCGGCGTGACGACGTCGTGATCGTCGGAGACTGCGGCGACGGCACGGGCGAGGCGGACTGCGCCATCCTGCAGATGGCCGAGGCGTTGCCGGAATCGGTTTGCGTGACTCGCGACCGCTACGAGGACTATGCCCACGCATATCCTGGTATTGTGGGCACGAACCGTATCCGTTCGTATTCCGTAGCGAAGGTGGGCGGCAAGACAATGATTCTCGTGAACGGTGTTGCGCACGCGATAGTCGTCGAGAACGTCCGGAAGGAGACGGACATCTCGCCGGACATGCAGTCCGTCGAGGTGCAGACACCGGCATCGGCGGTGTTCCAGCCCCCCGCCACGACCACGGCTGCGGAGGTCGACATTGCTGGAAACCATAGCGGTCTTTTCGCGATAGCCGAGGAATGCGTCCGCCGCGGCGACGCGCAGGGCGCTGTGCGCCTCTATGGGAAGTTGGCGAAGCGGGACCCTGCCGCGTACCGCGTTCTTGCTGGAATGTACCGCGATGGGACCACCGTACGTGCCGACGGCAAGAAGGCTGCGCTCTATGAGCGCCTTGCGCGTGCAGCCGAGAAAAGGCGCAGGGAACGTAGCCTGCGTGATCGGCGTGTGCGCGCGGAGGCGATACGCTGCAATCGGCATTCTGTCGGCCATTTCGCGGCCAAGCGGCGAAAGGCGCTGAGCCTGGCTATTTTCGCCGGGAACCATGAGATGATCTGCGAGTACCGCAAGCTCAGGTGGGCGCGTCACGGCAAGAGTGGGATACGCGGGCGCGCTGCGTGAAGGTTAAATCTTGCCGTTTGCACCGGAAAAGTCGACAAACGGCATCTTGTATAGCAATGACGACAACAACCAAAGGAAAGAAACAATGAAGAAAATCAAGATCGCGAGTCTGGTAATCATCGGTATGCTTTGCGCGACTGTACGTGCTTCGGCCCTGTCGGTGCCCGTAAAGGCAAGCGTCAAGGGATGCGAGAAGGCTGCCGTCAAGCTCGGCATCCGCGCGGCTGAGAAGCCTGTAGTGCGTGGCGGGGCGAAGTTGGCCGCAGTAACTGCTGAGCGCGAGACTGCAAAGAAGATACTTGCGGCCGGGGCGGCGACGGCTATGGTGGTGGCCGGCCATGAGATCGCCGATGGCATTCAGAAGAACCTCGAGGAGAAGGGTAAAGGTGAGCGCGAAAGGCTTAAAAGTCTCGGCAAGGCGTCCGAAGAGCATCCCGAGGTTGCTATCGCCGCCTCGAAATCGCTCTCGGAAGAGTTGCCAACGACACTTGCGAAATGTCTCTTGCTCGCTGGCATGTCGGCGCTTGTCGGTTTCGCCCTCTGGTTTCTTTGGCCGTGGTTCCGGCTCATTCAGAACGCCAGCACCCTGGCGGCGCGCAGGAGAGCGGCGGCGATGCGTTGCGGAGACGTGATCGACGTCACGCCCATGCCGACAAGCAGTGCCGAGCCGACGTGCCGCTCGGGATTCTCTCGCCCCGAGGTGCTCTTCGCGGTGTCGGCGTGCCTTGCATTGACCATCCTCGGCGTGTGGCGCATGGCGGCGGGGCCGCATGACGCAGGTCCAGCAGGCGGGAAGACGTCGGCGGCTGCCGCATGCACCGAAGATGGCAGCAAGATGGGGGGGCAAGCCAGGCAGGACGAGCGCATCGCACGGCGCAAGGCCGCAATCGCCAAGATCCATGCCGCATATGCGGATTCGCTCGAGCACCACTACCGCAACTTTCTCTCCGACATCGAGAATGTGGGCGACATGCAGTTCGGGATCGTGCGCATGGGCATTCCGGCTGTCGTCGACAAGTTCGGTACATTCTCGCGCTGCAAGGATCTGTTCACGACGATCGTGACGGACAAGCTGAAAGGGGAGAACGAGACAGGCAACAGCATCAGGCGCGATCTCGAAGCAGACTACTACAAGGGGCTTTACTCGGCCCGCGACAGGGTGTACGGGTGCCTGGAAACGTTCCTCCGGAACGCGGAATGCGCGAGGGAGGCCTTCAGGCTGGAGCTGGAGGCCGAGCTGTACAATGACGAGCTTCCTGGCGATGACGCCTACAAGTCTCTCCTCGTGGAGTGCGGCGAGCGGATCGAGCAGAGCAAGGAAGAGCTCAAATGGGGGCAGATCGACGCCGGCATCGCAGTGGCACTTGAGGCGGTGTGCATTCGCCAGACGGTCGCTACGGCGGCGAGACTCCTCGGCAAGACGGCAGCCCGCCAGGCAGGGACAATGGCGGCGGGTGCCGGAGCCGCCGTGGCCGACGGGCCGCTCCCTGTGGGCGATATCATCGCTGGCGTGGCGATCGCTGGCTGCACGGCATGGTCGGCATGGGATGTGTATAAGGCAACGAAGATACTTCCGGAAGAACTGCGCTCGACCTTGGAGGCGGCCACGCGCAAGTGCGAGCGGCAGACCCTTGACGAGGTGAAGAAGGCGGGTGAGGTTGTCTTCAAGACATATTGCACCGAAAAGACGGCTTGACATGGATGGCACGCCTTGGCCGTGTTTTTGTAGATTTGTCGCCACATTTTCTGCCACATGAACTGTGGCAGATTTGCTATAATCAACCCACGTAGAACGAGGTTTGCCATGGAAAAGAAAGAGTTAAAGGCCGCGAAAAAGGAATACAAGAGGGTACGGCTGTTTCAGGAGCTCGAAAAGGTTGATATGCTCGCGCGAGAACTACGGCAAGAACTGGGCGATGTCGCGTGGGCGGAATTTGAAGTGGAGGTGGATGGCTTTCTCAAGGAGGTGAAGGCGCTGGCGGATGAAGTCGAAGCCAAGGCGAGAGACCTTCACGACATTCTGGTCGAACAGGCTCTCCAGCCCTATCTTGAGAGGGCGAAGGCACTTGGCGGCGGTGCGCAGAAATATATAAGGGATGTCTTTGACAGGGCCGTCGCCGAACGCGATGCGATACGTGCAGCTCAACCTAAACCGCAGCTGTCGCCCACTGAAAAGATATACCCCTGTCTCCCACCCGACTGGCTCCCGCGTTTCTACTTCAAGGACGGACAGATTCCTGCGGACAAAAGATTAGGCGTTGAGATGAACGATTATTGCTTTGTCTCTCTTTGGCAAGATTGTGAGCAGAAGACCGAGCGATTACGCAAGCTCAATGAGCAGACCAGGGCAACAGCAGGAAGTTCTGAGCAGTTTGACGATGTGATGGGGACGGCTCAGTGCTGGCTTGAAGTTGCAGTCCCTGTGGCACGAGAGGCCGAGAAGCGCCTTGAAGATACTCAGGAAGAGAAAGAGATAATCCAGAAGCTCGGAGAGCCGCTCATCGGCTACATAAAACGATTCCGCAAGAGAAAAGCGGCGAATGAAGCCAGTCGTGCGGCGCGCAGCGCACATATTGTTTCCATCAAGGGCGTGGAGAATGTGGTGGTACAGCAGTCCGCCGACATGAACTTCCCTGCCGATGGCGCGATTGCCGACGATCGCGCCATGCGCACCTTGTCCACCCATCCGAACGACATCACGACGCTTAGGCCCGGAGATGCTTGGACGGTCTATATTGACGAATCGTATCGTGGCGGTGACGAGGCCTTTGAAACCGGCGGCGTCGGCATCATGGCGGGTGTCATCTGTCGCGATGACGTGCCATTGCCCCTCCTGCCGGATCTCCATTGTTCGCAGAACTACTCGCCAGAAGAGCTTACGGCGCAGGACAATGCGTTGGAAGAGATTCTGCACCATCCGAATTGCGGCGTGTTGGCAATACCCTCGTCGGCATACGAAGTGTCGATGGGATGGGACGACGCGCTAGCGTCGTGGGTTGATGTTCTTGTGCGGCTTCTGCCGTTTCCGGAGGGTGACGGCGTGGTGTCCTTGCGCGTCTGCGTGGAACCTCACGATCCTTATCGCACGATTGAGGACTTCAGGATGTTGAAGCTTGTCTGCGAGAAGTCGCTGAAGAATTTCTTCCCCGAACGCGCTCGGCGCGTCAACCTGTCATTCGAACCACTACCCAAGCCAGGGGCAGGCGAAAGGTCTGGAAACGCCTATCCCGACATAATCGGCTTCACGTGCCTTCGGCATTCTGGCGACAACACGGCGCGCCAGCGCTACAAGGCCTCCGGCTGGAGCGGAGTCTGCCACCTGAACGTTTCCCCGGACCGCATCTCGCGCTTGCTGCGATGCTTCTATCGGAGCGAGCCGCTCGACGCAGCGACATGGAGCCCTCTCGTGTCGAGCGATGGCATCGGTATCATGGGGGCGTTGTCTGCGCGGTTCGGTGAGCGGGCAAAGGCCTCGCCGGAAGAATGGGAACGCTACATGGGGTTTCTGTGTGCGCACTTGACATCCGGCACGATCGACATGAAGCTGCTGCGCAAGCAGGTCGCATGGCTGCGCACGTACCAGCCGCCGGCAATCGCGAAGAAGTCGCAGCTCGCGTGGCTCACGGCGCAGATTGCGCTTGCGAACCACGAGGGGAAGCTTGCCGCCGGCGCCGGGTCGCCGCTTCGGGCAGAATTCGATGCGCTCTGCGAGCAGCTCTATGACGAAGCGGCGCCGCTCGTCTGCGAGGCCACCCTGAACCTGGCCGTCGCCTACACGAACGGCTACGAGTTCGAGATGGCGCTTGCGCTGATCCAGTCGCTTCTCGGGAAGGATCGCGCGACGGTCGGACTCTCCGGTTACGGCAAACTCCTTTCCACGGCCGGGCAGCATTTCGCGTTCCTTGGGATGGCGGACGAGGCGATCTCCAAGTTCAACGAGGCGCTCTCCTGTTTTTCGCGGCTAACCGACGAGAAGGAACGCTCGATCAACCTCGACATCACGCGGGCCTATCTGGCGACTGCGACGATGGACGGACGTCCAGCAGACGCCCGGCGCGTACTGGCACTCTACCTTCTCGGCGACGAGCGCGCGCCAGAAGAAGCGCTGTTGCGAGAGGTCGCGTGTCTGGCGGGCGAACGCAAGGCGAAGTTCCACCATTACATTCTTCTTCGCTACATTGCGGCACAGCCGGATGGCGATCCCCTCCGGTCTGCCTATGTGGGCGCGCATGGCAAGTGGTGTAGCCCGTCCGCCGGGCATCCGTGGGAGTTGATCGAGTTCTACCGCGCGCAGCTCCTGCCCGTCGGCGAGGAACGGGCCCGCCGGCTGGACACGGCCTGGCGTCTGGCGGTTGTCGAAGGCGGCGAGACGCTGATGGTGATAGCCGCCGTCATCGCCGGCGCGGCGCTGGCGGACGGACTTGAAGGCGAGTGGCCCGCGCGGTTCGAGCGCGCCGTCGCACAAATCGGCGAGATGCCGGGGTTGCGGGAGAATGGCCGCTACCAGGCGCTTCTCGACCAGCCGACGGCCAAGCTGCCGCCGCTCGAATTCGCGGCAAAGGTCTTGCCGTTCAATTTCAGGTAAGTTGTCAATTCAAACTAGGAGGTGCCATGGAGAAAACAGAAAACCAAGACAGAACACTGGAGGCGTTCAGGAAGCATGTACCGTACATGCGAGGGGCGTTGTGGTGGTGCGCGAATGATCTACTCAAAGAGCGGAACTCGGCATTCTGTCAAAATGATGGCCACAAGGGACATCCCTTGCTTTCCTTGCGGAAAGAAGAGGTGATGGCGCGAGGCGATGGAGTGCCGATGCTCGTGGGAACTTCCGGCGACGCAATGAGCGGTGGTAGAAAGCGGCGATGTGTCGAGATCGTTGGGATGACGAAGGACGATCCCGATCATCGTACTTATTTTGGAAGCATCATCGAGCCTGGCATGTATTCGGTGGCGGAATTGATTGACGGCGTCTCCCCAAAAAAAGGAGAACATGTGTTTGAGGTGCGTAAAGAGCTTGGTCATTCCAGGAGCAAGGAAAAAGCGCGGTTGAGGGAGCCCCCTCGTTTTGCCTATCGTACCATGTTCCCCAACTGGGACAAACCAATGGCAAACGACAACGAGATGAGGTCGATAGACAGGTTCTGCCTTGACCACAGACTTTAAGGAGATAGAAATGGACAGCAATACAGACCAGACGAATTTTTGGCTTGCGTGGCACGCGACCTGTGCGGCGGTTGATTGTACAGACGGCGTTACGCTTGAATCCAAATGCAGGAAGCAGCCCGATCCGAAGGTGTACAAGGATGTACTTTCGGACATCTCCGGAACCACGAAATTGGCGTTGGAAATAATCGGGTCTACCAACTTGAAGTTTAAGAACGCCTTGAACTATTTTAGTGGTCTTTATGGAAAGCGCCGCAATTCGGAATACTCCGATGAAGCCGCGGGCTGGCAGGACGATGCCCCTCGGCAAGGTTGTGCTTTCATGGTGCTTGAAAGCAAGTTATATGCAAAGAAGACGATCTCAGGACGTCCGTTCAAGGATTACCTGTTTGAAGATGTCGGGAACCGTGCCGACGGGCTCAGCAAGAACATTTGCGGATATGTCATCAAGACACTTCGAACGATCGCCCGGGACAGTTTCAGCAAGACCGAACGCCTGGAGGAACGTGTTGACGACGAGGGAAATGTCCTGGAACCGCAAGTCGATTCGACGGAGAAGCGGGATGACCTCTTCTCGCTATCTCCCCGGGTAAAAAGGGATGTGGCCGAGGTGGTTGAGTTCTTCGGCAGATATGTAGACGAACTCGGGTCTCCAGAAGGCGACGAGCCGGCAGCATGGGATCAGGACAACTGGATTTCCATCTATTGTGCCTTGCATGAGATTCCAATCAACAATCCCGAGGTTCGGGCGCTTTGTCGGCGCGGCAAGTCAATGTTGGCCGAGGTCTATAAGCAGACCGTGGGGAATCTTCTCCTTGTCCTCAGAAAACGAGTGAAGGCGTCGGACCGCGCGATTGCCTGGGCGATGACGGGCGGTGTTCAATCGCTTCTTGACGAGAAGATGAAGTCGATGCCTTTCTTCGCCGATTTGGAGCGGATTCGCAAGAACAGGCATCAAACGGCCTCCGACGGAGCGGAAAACAGCCTGTGATGTCGCTTATGCAAAGTGATGAAAGTTAAGGAGTTGGATATGATTACGGAAATGAACGTCTATGCTTCTCTCTTTACCGATACGCCAGCCGACGCGGAATTATTCGCCGCGTGGCTTGATGAGCGAGAGGCGGATCGAGAGATACTTGAGATGGCCTCTGGAGACGAGGCGGTGAGAGTCGATTCAAGGGTATTGGCCAATGCCTGCAGCGGATATTCTCCAGACATCGCTCCACGCCAGATACGGATATTGTCAAAACGGTATGTTACGGACCCGCAGGTCGTGCCCTTTGTCGCCGTCATCGAGAAATGGGACGATGACATGTGGTTGATAGCGCCTTTTTCGCAGTATGCGACGCCCGCGACACCTGGCGAGATGGACAGTGGAACCGGACTGATGGGACGACAGGTGATCCAGGCGTGGAACGCCCGTACGATTCAAGAACGGTTGTTGTCCAAGAGCTTCCTGTGCGGTGAACTCGATCCAGGCATTACAATGGAAGTGGCTGCGTTGTTCCGCAATCAGCTTGCAGGTACCGAGTTGCCTGAGACGTTTTCTGCACGTCGTGGTCCGGCAATTGCCTTTGAGGCGGATCCCCGCCGTGATTATGTGATGGAAAACATCCTCCGTTTTCAGCCGCTTTCGACGGCCGTAAAGGCGACTGAACGCGCTCTAGCCGACCGCGAGCATGCCATCCAGAAGGTTCTCCTTTCTCGATCGTTTGGGAAAGGGGCTACGGCTTCCCTTGCGTATGCGGCCGGCACTGAACGGTCGGTCACTGAAAAGTACAAAGTCGGCGAAAGCGAACTCTGGCTCACCTATGACCCAGAACAGGATGTGGTTTTGATGTCTTTCTACGATGCAGAAGGCGAACCAACACGTGAATATGACGGGTATGCCGTCATGGGGCAGGGAATCGACTTCGTCGGAACGTTCATGGATGGAAGTCTCTCCGTCCCTGCCGATGCCGTCAGTAAAAACTTTACGCTTACCAATCCTGACGGATGCCCTGTGGAAGTCTGCAAGGTTGAGGTCGGCTGATGGATGCCATAAGAAGGAAAGCGTGCGACTTCAAGCTTGAGTTCGAGCGCGAGTCGCGATGTGCGGTGTTGTACGGTTCGGACGAGCTGCTGAAGGTTGCCGTCCGCCCCGATTTCACGGTCTCGCACAAACGGGCGGCAAAGGCGGAGCTCCTGATGCGCTTCTACATGTCGCCGCGGCAAAGTGCGGATCATGATTCGCAGGTGGCCAACGTCCTTGCGGAATGGATGGGGAATGACAGGCTTTCCGAGTTCCTCTTGAAATGCGAGGTCGCGGAGAACATGCAGTCGTTTGACGAGGTGCATGAATTGTTGGGCTCGTTTGCCTCCGCTACTTTCGGGGCAAAGGATGTTGATGCCGTCAGCATGGCGTTTAGGCCTTATCTTGAAGCCGATGGCCTAATCCCCGTGTTCAGCAGCGACGGCGGACATCTGTTTCCGTTCAGGTTTGTCGAACGCATGTCGTCGTCTCCATGCGTAATGGACGCGAGCGATGCGGGTGTGCGCATAGACGAGTGGAGCCGATGCCTGGCGGCGATGCCGGAAATAGAAATGGACGTCAGGGTCGAATGCCCTCAGCTTGACGGGATGCGGTTCGAGGGGGACAGCCTCATGTTGCCGTTGCGAATGGCGTGGTGGCGTAAAAGCAACGCTCTCCCCCACTATCGTCCATTGAGATTCATTTCAACCGGCGCATTCCGCGGAGGGCGGCTGGCCGCCGTCACCACGGAGGACAAGGAGTCCAAGATCAGAATGGACGTGAACGACGGCTTCCTCGTAAAGCCAGGCTGCGGGAAACGGGAGATACCCATCGGACTGGAGAAGGATGCCGTCCTGGATAAATTGAGAGTGCTGGCAGAAGAGATGACCGTCTGTGAGGCACCCTATGCCGTGAAGAGGCTTGAAGCTTTCGAGATGCTTGTCTACCGGGTGAACTCGACGGATTGGTCACCGCTCATCCTTCGCCTCGACAATGTCGCCGAAAGGTTGAGCCGTCATGTCTATCCAGACGCCTTTCTGGCAATGTTGATGCTGCGTAGCGCTGCACGGTGCCATGCAGGACGCACCGAAGACGCTGCCAGGCTGAATGCGGAGGCGCAAAGTTTCGCCAAGGGGGAGCCGAAGTACGAGGCCAAGCTCCTGCGCGCGGAGATAGAAGGGCTGGTGATCATGCAGGACATGGAGGATTTCCCTCGGCTGTTTGATTTCGCGCGCGGCCTGGAAGCGCGCATCTCCGCCTACGCCGATCGCCAGGGGGAGACCGATCTCGCTTTGGATCTTCGCATGCGCTACAGCGGCACGATGGGACAGGTCTATGCGTATGCGGCACTCGCAGGCGCGGCAGAAGGGAGCGCAGACAAGTCACGGGATTTGTTGAATGTCGCGTATGACACGGCTCGCAAGTTGAAGGAGCGTGCAGAGCAATATGACGTGGGTGATATGTGCGCAGGCATTGGCGAAATGGTCCAGGATGCTAATTATCTTCTTCTGTGGAAGTCGCTTTTCGCGCCACGCGACATGGATGGCGCATTTCAACAGGCCGAGGAAATATGCAATTGTTTGCGCGAATCCGTCTTCAAGGCGTTCAAGGGTGCCAATGTCGCCGACAAGAACGATGGATTCCGTTTCCGCACGCACGCCATGGGATTGTACCGCATGATGCTGTCTGGCGACACGTTGGAAAAGGTGCCGGATTATGGCGAGTTGATTAGTAAGGGATATTTCTGGATAGCAGCCACGACCGGCAAGTACATGGCGGCGATTGCGGCCTCGCGCGGTGATTTCGACAAGGCGCATGAATGGTTCGCGGCGGCGGACATGAAGATGTCACAAGGCCGCGAAAAAGACGATGGAACCGTCGTGCGCGTGATCCACATGACCGTCCTCGCCGAGACGTTCCGCAGCCTGCGGAACACGCCCTACGCGGAGTTTGCGGAAGATGCGCGCCGACGTGCCCTTGCGCTCCTCGACGCGCCGGAAAACGCCAATTGGCACAAGGAGGCGTGGCGAGAATACCTACAAGACCCGGACGGCAAGCCTTATCCGGCGTTATCGTACTGGTATTGATTTTTTCGCCGCGTGACGGAAAACGCCATGTGGCAGACCTTATCAACAACAACGAACTTGTTAAACAAGAGAAAAGGAAAAGCAATGAACAGTAACTTTAAAGCAAGTGGTCGGCCGAACGGTCGTTCAAATGGCTTTCGCGGAGCAGGTCCCGTCAAGAAGCGCGAGTACCTCACGGGCGATTTCGCCAGGGACATGAAATCCCTGCGTATCAAGGGCCCCGTCCGCAATCCGCAGACGCGCAAGGAGATTTACGTCGACGAGACGCCGCAGTTCATCACCTACCTGACGCTCGCGCTCCAGAACATCAGCGAGATCATTGGGAAGGGGAAGGACCTCTCCAATTTCAGCGACGAATCCTCCGTGAAGACGGCGCTTGAAGAGAGCGGCAGGCTGTTCGAAGTGGCGAGCTTCCTCTGGATGTACCGCGTTGAAGAGCCGGGGCGCGACTACGACCGCATTAAGAAGGGCGAGTACGCGGACCGAGCGAAGGAGATTGTGGTTGCGCTGTGGAAACTCCGCAACATGTTCGTTCACCCATACGAGAAGAATGCCGCCAAGGCATTGATCGTTTCGCCAGAGTTCTATCGGTTCATCGAGGGCGAGCTCTATTCCGAGGCGCGCGAACATGCGCTCGGACCGGGACGGAAGAGCGAAAAGACTTTCAAGCTGAAGCTCTTCAATCCACATGACGATGCAAGGGCAACTTTCGAGTTTACCCGCAAGGGCTTGATTTTCTTGACGTGTCTTGCGCTTTATCGGCACGATGCTTCGGAATTCATCCAGCAGTTCCCCGATCTCCAGTTGCCCCCGCGCGAATGGCAGGTGGAGCAGGGGTACAGGGCAAGGCCGTCTGAGTCGGAATTGGTGGAACTTCGCAAGAAGGGTGGTGCCGTCAAGTCGATTCTTGACGCGTTCACGTGGTATAGCATGCGTGCGAGCCGTACGGACATCGACGTCGTCAACAGCGACTACTTGAACTTTGCCAATATCCTTCTCTACCTGAACAAGGTCCCGTCTGCCGCGTACAACTATCTTTCGCTTGATGAAGAAGCAAGGCGGCTGGCGGAGAAGGCCGCCGCTTCGCAGGAGTCCGAGGAGAACAAGCGCTTCAGGTATCTCCTCCAGGAGCGCAAGAAAGATCGCTTCCTCACGCTCGCACTTGCCTATCTCGAGGATTTCCATCGACTCGACTGCATCGGTTTCAAGCGCCTCGACATCACCGTGCGGCCCGACCGCAAGCGTTACATGTTCGGACCAATCCCAGAAGGCACGGTAAATGAGCGTGGCGAACCACTCAGTGACGCCAACGGCATGGACCGCCACTATGCAATCCAGAATGGTTCGGCCCAGTTTGAGTTCGTGCCGGAGCAGCACTATGGGCCGATCCAGATCAAGCATCTGCGCGGCGCCGTGTCTGAGGGTGAAATCATGCGCCTTCTGCTCGTGATGTTCGACAACGGCATCCGGCGGAAGAACCCGAACGACGTCATCAAGGAATACCTCACCGCATATCATAGAATATTGGAACGAATGCTCAACGCCGGGGACACGAGCGCATTCACGTTTGATGACCCTCAGTACCGAGCCGATTTCAAGACTGTCAGCGGAAAGGGCGACGACGTGTTCACAAAGGACAGGTTCGTGGGCGAGATGAAGCCGTTCTTCTCGGAGAACGTCACACGGTACTTTGTTGGAAATGAATTGCGTCCAAGTCCCGAGGCCCTTCAGAAGAAACTGGTGAAGCGCTTTGAGGCAATGCAGGGACGTGCGGAAGACTTTCTTCTGAAGATGGACCGGCTGACAGACTGGCGAAAACTTGACATGGAGGCGCGCAAGGATAAGGGATTCCCCGTATGCGCGATCGGCGAACTTAAATATCCGCCACGTACCTGCAAGGTCAATGACGCGCAACTCGTCAAGTGGGTATTGCGGTATATCAACCTCTTTCTTGCCAAGGAAGAGAAGTTCAGGCAATTGCCGCGCGGATTGCGTCACCGTGGCGTACGCGATTTCGAGTTCCAGCTGCTGCATACGGACATTGGACGTTTCGGCGTGAATCCAGATGCTCTGTGGCGTACGCTGGAGAAGCGTAGCAGCATCAACGGCGAGGGTGGCGCCCTTGAGATGCTGAAGGACCGTGAACGGAAGCTTTTCCGCTCCGAGCAGGATCGTTGCCGCGACAAGCGCGACAGGAACGGAAGACCTCTTCGCGTAGGTCATACTTTGACGATGCTCGCCACCGCCGCAGCGGAACTCTATCGTGAAATTAGTGAATCGTTCCGTTCCGAGTACAGCGTACCGCTGTCTGATGAAGATAAAGATCTTCTGCCGTATGTTTGTCCAACGTATGGGGTGAGGGCGGGTCTGCCGCTTGACCAGAAGTCTCTCGTGAAGACGGTCTTGGGCATTGATCTCGACACATGGTCTCGAGCCTATGACTATGCCACCGGTCGTAATTTTGAGAACCGACAGTTGGCCGATGCCCGGGATCTGATTGTCACCCAGGTACCGATGCCCAATGCGTTCGCCATCCGCTGTGTGAAACCTGGCGAGAACGGCGAACCGTTCAAGTTCAATCCCGAATTCCGCGCATTCATGCCGTATGAACGCGGGAAGATGTCTTTGCGCCGTTATTATGATGCTGCCCCTCTCATTGTTGCCGTCAAGCGGTTTGACGAGCAGTCCAGCCTTGGAATGGGTGGCCACAAGCGCGCGAATGCAGAAATCCGCTGTTCGGGAACAGAAGGTATTGAGACTCGTGAATGGACTGATGATGGCGACATCGGGTCGGGGAAGGGGCCACCTCGTTCGAGGCCCTCGTTTGCGCGCGGCGACGTGAACAAGGCGATTCAGGCTATTCAGCTTGCCGAGCGTCAGGACAAGGTGCTGCTTGCCTGCGCAAAGGCATACTGGGATCGCTACATGGGCGAAGAGGTCACTGCCACGCAGAATGAAACGGGCAAGAAGGACCAGCAGAAAAAGAACAAGATCAAGAACTTCCATCTCTCAGAGGCCGCCGATATCGGGGAGTTCTTCAGCCTCCCGATGGAGGATACGGTGAATGGCGTGAAGATTCGGATGATGCCGAATGACTTCGCGCGTCCGGCGTACGGCGTGGTAACGACACATGTGAAGGAACTTGTGGAGGACGCGAAGCCCTTGCCCGGGACGGACGGCGTGTATTCGTTCTACGATCTCTGGCTCGCTCTTCGTAACCTTCAGCATGAGGAGAATCGGATTCGCCTTGATTTTCTGCCCGCAGCTGTGAAGTTCAACGCGTGTGTCAATATTCCGCCTGATCTGGAATCCTTGCCGAACGATGACCCTGAGAAAGCGCCGCGGATTTTGTCGCATTGCAACAAGGCATTGCGCATACGCGGAAACGTGAAGCCGTTGTCGGAGGAGGAATATCTGCTTCTGGCGAGATTCGAGCCGCGCCTGCGCCATCCGGCGATAAAAGGACTTGATCTTATCCACTTCGACACTGATGCGGTCCGCGCCATTTACAAACGGTTCGGTTTTATGTGATGACGCCGGAAATCCATGGTGGGGACTCCTTATGAGAAACAGAAGGAGTTTCCATCATGGATAGAGTTCTAGATGTTGGCGGATATGGCGACAAAGTGCGCCTGGATGCAGGGCGAATAACCGTCCAAAGACGAGACGGCACCAGTACGCTTGTGCCCTTGGATGACGTTGCTGTTCTGATGTTTTCGGAACAGGGTACGTCCGTAAGTGCGTCCGTTCTGTCGGAATTGGCGAAGCGTGGTGCGACGGCGGTGGTGTGCGACAGATCGCATGTGCCAGTTGGGATATTCCAGCCAATCGCGGTCCATACGCGGCAAACTGGCATCCTGCTTCGGCAGATAGCCGTAAGGCCTCTCTTGCGGGCCCGTCTGTGGCAGCGGATTGTACGGGCAAAGATCAATGCGCAGGCACGGGCGCTCGCACGTTATGGAAGGCGCGATGCGGAACTTGAGGCACTAGCAAAGGACGTGCGCCGTGGTGATGCGCAGAACGCCGAAGGACATGCGGCGCTTCGATATTGGCGGCGACTTGGGCTGTTTGAACGCCGTGACCGATTTGCGCACGATGCCAACATGCCCCTTAACTACGCATACGCCGTCCTGCACGGTTCGGCTGTCCGCGCCCTGTGTTGCGCGGGTCTCAACACGAGTCTGGGCATCAACCATTGCGGACCTGCGAATCCGCACTGTCTTGCCTCGGATCTCATGGAACCGTTCAGGCCCGTTGCGGATTGTGCCGTCAGGGACTGGCTCACCGCCAATCCGGATACCTTCGAACTCACGCCACAATGTAAGCGCCATTTACTTGGTGCATTGCTTTCGTCAAAATGGAGGACATCGCAGGGAGGCATGTCGTTCTTTATGGCGTTGTCGCGTGCGGCAGTTTCTTTGCGCGATTGCCTATTGGGGAATTCCGTTGATCTCGATGTGCCCACGCAGGTTTTCGAGGAGGAAGAGGATGTGGACGCTTGTGCTGTTTGATTTGCCGACGGCCACAGGCTTTTTGCGGAAAGTGTACACGAAATTCCGGAAGAACCTGTTGCGCATGGGTTTTGAGATGTTCCAAAAGTCTGTCTATCTCCGATGGGAGGATTCAGACAATGCGGCGGAGACGTTGAAGCGGCGTGTGATGGCTGTCCTTCCGGCAGATGGACAGGTAACGATCTTGCCGCTGACAGAGCGAGCCTGGCAGAATGTGCGGGTTTCGATTAACGGCGTCGTGGGATCTGCCCATTCAAGACCTCAAGATTTTCTCGTTTTGGAATAGTTCATGAAGGCCGATTTATGGTAAACTTAACATATTCTCATTCGGAGAGATCGATTCATTTGCCATGCAAATGGCAATCTCTCCGATGTCTAGAGCAATCTAGGTTGTGAGATGCCGCTGAAATGGCGGTCGAAGCAACACTTGTCCATGCGGATGAAGAAGGGTCTACGTTGTGAGATGCCGCTGAAATGGCGGTCGAAGCAACTCGAATGGCCTCGGATTCAGAATCGGCCTCGGTTGTGAGATGCCGCTGAAATGGCGGTCGAAGCAACCGAAGACGAAGTTGATAACCGTTCCTTTACGTTGTGAGATGCCGCTGAAATGGCGGTCGAAGCAACGCCTGGGCGTCTGCGTCCTCCTCAGAGTTCGTTGTGAGATGCCGCTGAAATGGCGGTCGAAGCAACGAGCTCCGACGCGCTTCCCGTGAACCCTCCGTTGTGAGATGCCGCTGAAATGGCGGTCGAAGCAACCTTTTTCTTTTCCTTGTCGCGCGCCTCTTCGTTGTGAGATGCCGCTGAAATGGCGGTCGAAGCAACTTAAGAGCCCATTCAGATGCATCGAACGGAGTTGTGAGATGCCGCTGAAATGGCGGTCGAAGCAACTCAGATTTTTGTTGACTTCTTCGTGCGTCGGTTGTGAGATGCCGCTGAAATGGCGGTCGAAGCAACGCCCTACCCGACCAGGCCCACCCGGAGTACGTTGTGAGATGCCGCTGAAATGGCGGTCGAAGCAACCCTTTTGATGCGTTTTGCTCCTTCTCGGAGGTTGTGAGATGCCGCTGAAATGGCGGTCGAAGCAACTCCCGTCGCGAATGATGTGAACGCTGCAAAGGTTGTGAGATGCCGCTGAAATGGCGGTCGAAGCAACCGATCGCCTCGCGCCACGGATCTCGTTCTTGTTGTGAGATGCCGCTGAAATGGCGGTCGAAGCAACTGTGTACTCCAGTATCAGGCTTTCCCGTTGGTTGTGAGATGCCGCTGAAATGGCGGTCGAAGCAACCGTCATCCACGCGTAATCGCTGAAGGTATTGTTGTGAGATGCCGCTGAAATGGCGGTCGAAGCAACACTTCGCCTTCTGCTCAGGGGTGAGCGTATGTTGTGAGATGCCGCTGAAATGGCGGTCGAAGCAACTTTACTTTCCTTTCTGTCCTTGTGGTTTTTGTTGTGAGATGCCGCTGAAATGGCGGTCGAAGCAACTCCGGACAGCCGGAATCCCACGAAGCTGTAGTTGTGAGATGCCGCTGAAATGGCGGTCGAAGCAACCTGAAGACCGAGAAGAAGGCGTCGATCTCTGTTGTGAGATGCCGCTGAAATGGCGGTCGAAGCAACGCTGGTCGACCTTGAAGCTTCCTGTCATGAGTTGTGAGATGCCGCTGAAATGGCGGTCGAAGCAACCTCAGCCGGGCACTGGTCTGGCGTCACCACGTTGTGAGATGCCGCTGAAATGGCGGTCGAAGCAACTGACCTTGTCGTCGACGACAGGATAGTACTGTTGTGAGATGCCGCTGAAATGGCGGTCGAAGCAACGCGAGGCTGTAGCTAGTCCTTCCACCCGAAGTTGTGAGATGCCGCTGAAATGGCGGTCGAAGCAACTCGTATACCGAAGATACCTGCCCCGTCATGGTTGTGAGATGCCGCTGAAATGGCGGTCGAAGCAACGGTGTTGACGCGGCTGTCTTTAGAATGCACGTTGTGAGATGCCGCTGAAATGGCGGTCGAAGCAACGCCAGACCTACCGCCACGCCGGCCACCGCCGTTGTGAGATGCCGCTGAAATGGCGGTCGAAGCAACCGGAGCGACCACCTTCCCGACTGCTGCCATGTTGTGAGATGCCGCTGAAATGGCGGTCGAAGCAACTCGACGTGGCTTCAATGACGCGAGATTCGCGTTGTGAGATGCCGCTGAAATGGCGGTCGAAGCAACATCTGACCGATATGCAACATGCCGGTTGGAGTTGTGAGATGCCGCTGAAATGGCGGTCGAAGCAACCTGTGTCTCTACTCTGAAGAGGACCATCTGCGTTGTGAGATGCCGCTGAAATGGCGGTCGAAGCAACCTCGTTCTTGAAGTGCCACAAACGATCGACGTTGTGAGATGCCGCTGAAATGGCGGTCGAAGCAACGCGGACGTCTACGGAATCGGCAAGGACGTCGTTGTGAGATGCCGCTGAAATGGCGGTCGAAGCAACCCTAGCGCGAAACCAACGATCAGACCCGCCGTTGTGAGATGCCGCTGAAATGGCGGTCGAAGCAACGAACACGGGGTACGCTATCGTCCACTTTGCGTTGTGAGATGCCGCTGAAATGGCGGTCGAAGCAACGACCTTCATGTGGCATACGTCCAAGTACGCGTTGTGAGATGCCGCTGAAATGGCGGTCGAAGCAACGACTGGAACGACGATCGGAAAGATCATCGAGTTGTGAGATGCCGCTGAAATGGCGGTCGAAGCAACCGCCCATGGATTGCGTCGAGGAGGCGATTTGTTGTGAGATGCCGCTGAAATGGCGGTCGAAGCAACTCCGCGCCGCGTCGTTCAGTGCGAGCCTTCGTTGTGAGATGCCGCTGAAATGGCGGTCGAAGCAACGAAGGACTCGCCACACCCCATGTAGACGAGGTTGTGAGATGCCGCTGAAATGGCGGTCGAAGCAACGCCGTTTTCATCGCAACGCCTCCGGCACGGGTTGTGAGATGCCGCTGAAATGGCGGTCGAAGCAACCTGGCTACGAGGAAATCCCCGTCTATTCCGGTTGTGAGATGCCGCTGAAATGGCGGTCGAAGCAACCTTCTTGTCAACGTATACACGTATGCTCAAGTTGTGAGATGCCGCTGAAATGGCGGTCGAAGCAACCTGCGTGTCCGCCTTGTGCTCGTTGCGCTCGTTGTGAGATGCCGCTGAAATGGCGGTTCAAGCAACCTCGGTCATGTTGTTCTTGGCCGGCCTGTCGTTGTGAAAGGCCGCCGAAATGGCGGTTCAAGCAACTCGTAACACGGCCTTCCATCATAGTACCTGTGTTGTGAAAGGCCGCCGAAATGGCGGTTCAAGCAACGGACGAGATGCTTGGGGGCTTCTGGATCTTTTTTTTCGTACTTGTGCGGAAATCCATTGTCGTTGGCCCTTATACATGGCAGAAGGAAACAACGCCATGGAAAAAACAGACAAGCCCTACGCCAATCGCGAAGCACGCATCCGCCTCACGCCGAAGTGCAACTACCGTTGCTTCTTTTGCCACGAGGAGGGCGGGTGCCAGGCGCCGGTCGCAGAGTGGGAGAGTCTGAAGTCGCTTCTCCTCGCGCTGAAGGCGCAGGGGCGCAGGGAAATCACGTTCACCGGCGGCGAGCCGCTTCTGAACAAGCCCGTTCTCCTGAAGGCCCTCGCGGAGATCGCCTCCTGGGACAAACAGCCCGAGGTGACCGTGATCACGAACGCCGCGCTGCTGGACGAGGCGGTGGTGGCGGCGCTCGAGAAGTGTCGCAAGGCCAAGGTGCATGTGTCGATCCATGACCCACGCACTGATATGTATAGGCTCGTCACCGGGCAGAATCGTCGGAGCGCGGAAGAGCTGAAGCCCATCCTGCGTCGCCTTTCGTCTGGTCCTGTGCGGCTCAAGCTGAACGCTGTGCTGACGGACGGTTTCGTGAAGGACAGCTCGTCCCTCGCCGCGATGTTGGACTATGCCCGAGAGGTGGGCGCCGACGCGGTGAAGTTCGTGGAGCTCCTCGTGACGAAGGCCGCAGCAGACTGGCCCATGAGGGGAGTGCCGATCGAAGCCCTCAATACGCGCTTCGCGGAAGAGGGGTTCGTCTTGTGCAGGCGGACGCTCCGTACGAGCTACTGGCGCACGCCGGATGGCCTAGTGCTGGAGGCGACACGCTGCGCGTGTGCGCTCGGTTGCGGGCACTGCGAGGCGACGCGCGGAGATTCGTTCACCGGCGGCACGCACTACCATCCCTGCTTCCTCACCGCAGAGACGATTCCGATGGCGGGACGTCCGCTGGAGGAGGTCCTGAAGGATGGCGAAGCCTACTTGAAGAAATTCATCGGCACGCGGAAGGCCGCGTAGGACAAGGTACAACAGACAGGAGAGAAGAAATGGACAAGATACAGCTCATGAAGGACATCGACGCCGCTTTCGTGCGGCACATCGAGGAACTGCGCAAGAGCGTGCGCACATCGCAGGAGATGACGCGCGATGCGCCAGGGCGTATCGAGAGCCGCTACGACACGAGCCGCGAGGAGACTGGCTGGCTGGCGACCGGTCAGGCCGCTCTGCTGGGCGAACTGGAACATAGCTACGCGGCGTTCAGGGCGATCGGGACAGGACGGAAGGACTTTGTCCAGACAGGCGCGTTCTTCGAGGCGGAATCCCTTGCGGGTTCCTTTCGCGTCCGCTGCCTCGTCTGCCATGGCGGCAGTGGCCTCGAGTGCGAGACGGCGGAAGGACCGGTGACGCTCGTCTCGCCTTCGTCACCTCTGGTGGCGGCTGCCATCGGGCGCGGCGTGAACGACGTGTTCACCGTAAACGGGCGGGTCGACTATGTCATCCGCGAAGTGGCGTAAGCTTTTTTGCGTTCCGGACGGAAAATCGTGCAAGCTGGTCCTTATGTCAAGTAGAAAGGAAGTGCATATGGAAACAGCTAGCGACAAAGATGTTCGGAACGAAGGCAACGCGGTGTTCCCCTACGAGGAATACAAGAGCGCGATCGAGGCGGAGTCGACTGTGCGGCATGCGGGCATCAAGGCCGTCGTGCAGGACGCGGAGCCCGACGAGAACAATCCCGGGTGCTACCTTCTTGGCGTGAAGGCGATCGGCACATGGGATGACGGCTCTCTGGAGGAAGGTACCGTGGTGAAGGACGGCTTGTCCGTGGGCGACATCGTGTCTGCCGACGCTGAGGCCGGGCTTGTCACGGTCAAGGGGAAGGCTTCGGACATGCCGTGCGCGGGCGACGAAGTGTTCCTCACGCCACCCGACTATCTCCAGAAGCTGCGCGAGTTTGCAGCCGGTCTGGTCGATAACCCGGAGAGGCGGAACGAGGCGCGTTTTCTTGAGCTTCGCGAGACATTGCTTGCGTGTCCGCCGATCGCAGAGGTGAAGGCGCCGTCGATGGCGCATTTGCGCGAGGCTCAGCGGCGTGCGCTCGCCGAGGCGGAGGTCCGCGACTTCTCCTTCGTGTGGGGACCGCCCGGCACGGGCAAGAGCTACACGCTGGGCCATCTCGCCGCCCACTATCGCGCACAGGGGAAGCGCGTGCTGCTTCTCTCCAACACGAACGCCGCGGTGGACACGGCGACGTTCGCCATCGACAACGCCTGTGTCCAGATCGGCCGTCCGCTGGCGGAGGGCGAGCTTGTCCGCTATACGCGCGTGCTGACGCAGAAGGACGAATATGCGCATCGTCCGCACCTGATGGCCTTCACGAAGCTCCTAAACCGTTTCGCGCAGATGCAACGCGAGCTAGACAGGAAGCGTGTGGAGGCCGCCAAGCGTCTGCAGAAGCAGAAGCCTGACTCGGACGGCTACCAGGAGGCGTTCCTGAAGCTCGCCGCGATCAACGGCCAGATATCCCGTCTCGCGGACGAACGCAAGAGGGAGGTGTCGAGCTGCCTGGCGAAGGCGAAGATCGTCTGCTGCACGGTGACGTCCTGCCTGTACAACAATTTCACGGCAGGGAACTTCGATGTCGTTCTCGTCGACGAGGCGTCCCTGATACCACTTGCCGTTTGGCCGTGCCTGCTGAACGCCGCCGGCGGAAAGAAGTTCGTGGTGGCGGGCGACCCTATGCAGCTTGCCCCCGTGGAGGCCCGCGATCCTGACATCGCGACGCACGTGTGGTTCGACAACAACCTTTATGCCCACCTCGGCATGAGCACGCCTCGTGGCATCGCCGCCTTCTACGAATGCGGGGCCGTGACGCTGCTGAACGAGCAGACGCGCATGCGCAAGGGCATCGGTCGGCTGGTGAGCAACATGTTCTACAACGGATTGCTCACCGGTGACCGCGACGATGCCCGCCCTGAATGGCAGGATTCTCCGCTGCCGGGAGGGGATGTCGCGCTCGTCGACCCCACGGAGTGTGGCGAGGTGCATGGCTTCGAACGGCTGCCGGCAACCTATCTGAAGAACACGAACACCGTCTCTGCCGGATGGGTGATCGATGCCGTCAAGCGGCTGGTGCGCACAAACCCGGCCGGGCGGAAGATCGACATCCTGGTCGTGACGCCTTTCCGGTATCAGGCGCTGAAGATCTACCAGCCTCGCCTGAAGGCGCTGTCCGAGACGAACGGCGTGACCGTCAGGGTTTCGACCGTGCACCGGTGCCAGGGCGCAGAGGCCGACATCGTGTTCTTCGATCTAGTCGAACCAGGGTGCTGGTTCGTGAATAGGCCTGACGCCGCGCACCTATGGTGCGTGGCCTGCTCGCGGGCTAAGCATCAGCTGGTCTTCGTGGGCGACCGTCGGCAGATGGCGTGCGGACGGTTCTCCGGGCAGGTGCTTCGGCAGATCGAGCCGCAGGCGAGGAGGGCTTGTTGAGTTTATGGAGGTGGCGTCGGCGAAGGGCTTGCCGCGGTGCGCGGCCATCAGTCCGGGGCCAAGGGACGCGGGTTGCGATGCCCGCGTTCTCCCGGGAGATCGAAACAATCTCGGATCGATCCATCCGCTTCCCGGCGCCACCCCCTTTTTAGTGAATAGGTAATAGTGGATAGTGAATAGGTGTGAGAATAGTGGATAGTGAATAGGTGTGAGAATAGTGAAAAGTGAATAGATGTGAGAATAGTGGATAAGTTGATAGGTGCAAGATGAGATTTGAGGACTACTTTTCGTTCGAGGCGATCGTGCGCGACCTGGTGAAGTGGCGGGTTGCCGGCAAGGACGTGGGCGGCACGCTGCCGCCGCGTAAGATGTGGAGCCGCGCCGGCGAGAAGGAGCGGAAGCGTGTCGATCCGGCTGTTGTGCGCAAGCAGGCGATTTTTCGGACGGTGCGACGTGCGTGCGGGGGCGCGTTGGGTTTCGCCGCCGAGACGGCGGCGCTCCATACGGGAGGGCCGCAATTTATTGCGGCCGACGGCGCACGGGACGCTGGTGGGGAAAGGGCGGTCGCAACAAGTTGCGACCCTCCCGGTGGGTTGGGAAATTTTGAGTGGGGACGGAAGTTGGTGGAGCTGGTGGAGGGGGTGCGCGAGGCGGTCTTCTCGGGGAAGGTGGCGTTCGAGCCGCCGAAGATGTTCAAGATCGCCAAGGGGCGCGAGAACGGCCAGATGGCGTACCGCGAGGTGGCGTCGTTCGAGCGGCTGGCGGACCGTGTGATCCTAAGCCGCATGACGGCGTATGTGCGCGACAGGCTGGAAGGGATCCTTTCCGACCGGTGCTACTCGTTCCGGCGCGACTGGGAAGTGAATCATCAGCTGGCGGTGAAGCACCTGAAGGAGTATCGGGCGCGGTTTGCGGCCGGATCGCTGTTCGTCGCGGAGTGCGACATCAGGAAGTTCTTCGACAGCATCTCGCATGAGGTCGTGCGGCGGAGGTGGGAGGCGGTCGGTTTCGATAAGATGGCGGGGAAGGTACTGGAGGCGTATTTGGCGGTGTATGCGGTTGGGGCGGAAGGCAACGGGCGAGACGCCCGTTGTCCCAGTGGTGAGGAGTGCAACGGGCGAGACGCCCGTTGTCCCAGTAGACGGGGATTGCCGCAGGGTGGGTCGTTTTCGACCGTGCTGGCGAACCTGGTGCTGGCGGCGGCGGATGATGCGGTGGCGAAGGGGGACGATGGACAGCTTTTCTACGCGCGCTACTGCGACGACGTGGTGTTCGTCCATCCCGACGAGGCGGCATGTAGTCGTGCGATGGATGCGTATGCGGCGGCGCTTGACAGGCTTGACCTGCCGATGCATCCGGTTGAGTCGTTCGTCTATCGTCGGGAAGACGACGAGACGACGCGCTACTATTCGCTCAAGAGCAAGGGACCGTTCCGGTGGCGCGAGGCGGCGCGCGGCGAGATGAATTGCGCGCCGTGGGTGAGTTTCCTCGGCAGCCAGGTACGTTGCGACGGCGCGACGCGCATCCGCAAGGAGTCCATCGAGAAGCACATCCGTTCGCTCGGGCGCGAGACGGCAGCCGCGGTGCGCGAGCTCGAGAGCGGTATGCTCTTGCGGGGACGGTCACGCGGGACGCGTGACCCTACCATGCGGCGGTCGCGGGGCGACCGCCCTACCGGTGCTATGGCGTGGTTCGCGCGTTTCCGCAACAGGCTGATCACAAAGGGCGTGGGGTACGTGACGGCGAAGGTGAAGGATTGCCACATGTGCTGGGCGGGTGCGTTCCCGAGCGTGACGCCGTGCGTGGAGACGAAGATGCAGATGCGGCGGCTGGACCGCGTGCGGGAGGGGATGCTCTGCAAGGTATGGAACATGCTGATGTCGAGCGGCGGTCGCGGGGCGACCGCCATACCGAAACGACGCTACAAGGGACGGCCGTTCAGCTACTTCGGGTTCTTGAAGGAGGCGGCACGCCCTACCAACCTTCGCGCGGTGCGCTACGGCGGGCAGGCGAACATGGCGCCTCGGGATGGGGCGCATTCCGCAAGACGCGGCATCTCGTGGCGGGCAATGATGTTGCCGTATTCGGAATTGTGAGGAAGGCGTGTAAGATTTCCGGGATGGCGGCGATTAAAATATGAAAGGATGATGCATTAAGAAGGAGGAAACATGAAACAGTCTAGCGATGCAAAACCGCGTGCAGAGAAACGGATCTGCTAGGTGGATGTCTGTCCGAGTTCCTGGCGCCATGAAAAACAGTTTGCTATTTGCAGTGGCATTGGCCGTCGTTGTGGGATGCAAGTACGAGCGGGGCGGGGAATCCATTGCGCGATCTTCCGACGAGAGGTCGGCGCTAATTGGATTGCCATGCGTGGCGGAACCTGGTAACTCCAAGCTTCTCGACGAGTCTGGTGCGCTTGCGCTTTTTTCTGGTGAAACGGCCGAAGACTCCGCTTCCAATAATGCCCCAGACGTTCTTGATCGTCGAAACTCGCTTTTTCTCCGGCGGCGTACGGCGACCGGAATGTACCAGTGGCGGCTAATATTGACGACAGGCTCCAATTGGCGTACACCCGACGGGCTGGACAGATGGTGTTCCGCTCAAACACAATGTATAAAGGGTTGCTTTTTCGTGCTCAAGGCTCGTTTCGCAGCGGACGGACGGCATTTGTGGCTAGTCTGCGCTAACGATTCCTCTACTTTCTCAGTCGTTTGTTCTTATGATTTCTATGATTGCATATTTCGGGCTCTGATCGACGGCGCTGATGTTGAAGACGAGTCGGACGGCACTATTCGGGTAAAGGAAAAGAAGTTCTATCCTAATGACGATCTTGGCGCGGCATGGCACGACGTATGGATAATCCCAGAAGGGACGATTGTTCGTGAAGGCGACATAACTCTTAGAGGCAGTGATATCTGAACGAACAAGGTGCGGCTTCGGTGGGTGGCGGCGCTGCCGTACCCAGGGTTTTGCGCCGCCGAGACGGCGGCGCTCCATAGCGCTGGCGCTCCCCCTACACGGAGGGTGCGTGCTCCCTACACGGAGGAAACGCGCTTCCTACACGGAGGGTTTGACTTCCCTACACGGGAAAACGGGATTTCGGACGCGCAAGGTACATGGCGGTTGGCGCTTTCGGGAGTTGATGCCCAGGTTGGTGGGACGCGCCAATGGTGCAAGACATTTTTGAGACATCTTTGAGACAATTCGGGGGAAGGGAACTGGGGATGTTCCAACAAGATAATGGTACTTGAAAGATATAGTGCTGGAGTTTGCCCATTTTTTTGAGCGTGGAGATGCGCCGAATCCCTAAAAACAAAGGCTGAAGTGCGTTTCGGGAAGTGGATTTCAGGCGCTTGCGGATTGTTCGTGAGAAGGAGTGCCGAGAGCGAACGGCTACGGAAAATCATGGGGAAGGGCGTGTGATTCCCCGGATAATGGCTTGGGGTACTTGAACATGCCGACAGATGGTGGTATAATCGCCGTCACTATGCTTTACCACCTTTCACTTTTGCTCGAGCGGTCGTGGGGGCCTTTCCGCCTCTTCCGCTCCCATGCGCTGCTGTTGGCCGCCGGCACCGTGCTTGCGGCTTTCGTCGTGCTGTTTCTGCTGCCCAAGCTGTGGCGTTTCGCGCCGCGCGACCACGGCAAGGCCATACTAGGCAAGGACGGCATGACGTCCGCCGGCAAGCCCACGGGCACGGGCCTGTGGGTGACACTGCTCGTGCTTCCTATCATTCTGCTGGTGATGCCGCTGTCGGTTCCCGTGCTCGGCATGATCTTCTGTCTGTACGTGGCGATGGCGTTCGGCTATCTCGACGACCGTGCGGTCGAACCGTGGGGGCAGCTCAAGAAGGGCGTGCTTGACGTGGCGGTGTGCCTGGGCGTGGCGTTCTTCGTGTGGATGGCTCTCGGCGGAAAGGTGTGGGTGCCGTTCTTCAAGGGCGAATGGATTCTCCCGTGGTGGGCGTACATCCCAAGCATGGGGTTTGTCCTCTTCGTGACGATGAACGCGACAAACTGCTCTGACGGCGTCGACGGCCTCGCCGGTTCCCTCACCGTGATATCGCTCGTGGCGCTCGCGGTGTTCCTGTACGTGGTGATCGGCTATCGTCCGATGGCGGAGTACCTGCTCGTGCCGCACAACTACATGGCCGTGCGCTGGGCGATCCTGCTCATGACGGTGGCTGGCGGATTCGCGGGATACCTGTGGTGGAACGCGGAGCCGTCCAAGGTGCTGATGGGCGACGCCGGGTCGCGCTTCCTCGGCCTGCTGCTGGGCGCGGGCGTGCTTGTGACGGGCAATCCGTTCCTCGTCCTCGCGTTCGCTCCGGTGGTGCTGGTGAACGGCGGCGGCGGACTAGTGAAGCTGCTGCTGCTCCGGTTCTTCAAAAAGTGCGGGATGGACGTGCGTCCGCCGTCGATCCTGGAGCCGGAGGAGGCCGAGCGGCGGAACGTGCTTGTGAAGATCGTGCAGAGCGTGCGCTTCCCGCTCCACGACCACTGCAAGAAGGTGCTGAAGTGGTCGAACGCGCAGGTGCTCATGCGCTTCATGCTGCTTCAGGCGTTCCTGATGCCGCTCATCTTCGTCCTTTTCGTCAAGATCCGCTGACCTGGCCGGCGGCGCATCCATGCGCCATTTGCTTTTGATTACACAGGAGGCTGAAAACAAATGAGAATCGCAACGCTTTTCGCGGCGCTTTCCGCCGTGTGCGCAGTCTACGCCGCTGACGGCGACTGGAACTGGTACGAGAACGAGACGCTGCCCCTTGGCGGCAAGGGATTCAAGGACACAGCGACCTTGTTCGAGCGCTGGCCCGCCGCCGCGAATGGCCGGATCCCCAGTCCGCTGGTGGGCATGGGCCGCCACACCACGGGGATGTACCTGCGCTTCAAGACCGACGCCGACAAGATCCGCATCGAATGGAAGGTCCAGGAAGAGCATCCTAACGACCCGCTCATCCCCGAAGCAGGACTGATCGGGCTTGACGTGTACGGTTGGGACAAGTCCGCAGACGGCGGCAAGGGGGCGTGGCGTTTCCGCGGGAACAAGCGCTACTGGACGCGTGGGAGCGAAGTGCCGGGCGTGGCCCAGTTCGGCTGGACGCCAGGAGAGCCGTGCATCGTGTTCCTGCCGCTGAGGGCGATTATGAAGTCGTTCCGCATTGGCGTCCCGAAGGGGAAGTCGCTCAGCCCGCACCCGTACCGCAAGCCCGACGCTAAGCCGGTCGTCCACTACGGCACGTCGATCGTTCACGGCGGTTGCGCGTCGCGCCCGGGGCTGGCGTTCACCGCGATCGCCGCGCGCGAGCTGGATCTCCCGTACGTCAACCTGGGTTTCTCCGGCGCGGCGAAGATGGAGGCGAGCGTGCCGGAGTTCCTCGCCGCAGCCGACGCCTCGCTCTACGTGATAGACGCGCGCTGGAACATGTCCCCTGAGCTGGTTGCGACCAACTGCGTGCCTTTCCTGCGCAAGATGAAGGAACTGAAGCCCGACGTGCCCATGTTGCTCTGCGAGGGCTGCACCGTGTGGGATAGAGACCGCTGCAACCCCGCGTTCCGCAAGGCGTACGACTCGCTCAAGGCCGAGGATCCGGTCAAGTGGCGCAACCTCTACTACTTCACCGAGAAGACGATGCTTCCCAAGGACGACAAGGAGGCGACGCACGACTTCTGCCACCCGAACGACTACGGCATGATGCACATGGGGCGCGCCTACGCCCGCCGCATCC
>Ga0265298_10001350_pt1 | contig 36285 bp, 49 predicted proteins | sample AusTroGonzalo_MG_3_FD_193486 | JGI IMG/M metagenome (GOLD analysis project Ga0265298, IMG submission 193486) | Bovine rumen microbial communities from tropical cattle in Woodstock, Queensland, Australia - Gonzalo_01 | ecosystem: Host-associated > Mammals > Digestive system > Stomach > Rumen ...
AGCTGCGCCTCAACGTCCGACAGGCGGGATTCAAGCTCTCCGATTCTCTTGCAGTCATTCATAGTCTATCTTGATCTGGTGATCTTGCACCACCCCCATTCCGGCTTCTGGCATACCCCCCCCCCCAGGCGGTGATACCATTGACATTCCAGGCATAGATTCTTCATGGCTCGGTTTGAATATGGTGCGAAGTAAATAGGGCGGCCAGGCTGCGGACCGCCCTGGATGTGCTCACGAATGCCTGCTTCCGCAGGATTACAGCCTTTCTTGACAGGGTTTTCAATGTGATTGTCCACCGGGCTATTCTCACCCATGACACCGCTGCGCGTGTCAGCTGGTAGCAGAAGAAGAGGGTGAACCAGTGCCAGTAGGCGAAGGTGGCCGTTCCGGCCATTGCCTGGACGGCATTCACGCACAAGGCGGCCGCCAGGGCGCAGGTGGTTCCAACCAGGAGCCATGCCTGCAGGTTTTCGAGTTTGTGTTCCATTCGTGAGCATTGTTTGATTGGTTTTACATATTGTTCAGAATTATGTTCAAAACTATTTCGCTACGGCCGGCTGGGTCTTCGCCTTCTTCGGGCCGTGTTTGTATTTTTCCTTGAGGCTTGCGACGATCTGATTCTCTGCCGTCAGGAGGCTTTCGATCTCCAGGCATGAGAGGATGATCTTGGAATTTTTAGCGCCGCCGGTACGGCGATTCGTGAGGTGGCCAGCGTCGAGGTGGCCGTGGATCCAGGCGCGGCCGTATTTCCGCTCCGCCTGGTTCAGGCTGATGGCGTCCTTCGGCGGATCCATCCGACGTATGACAGCGGCAGCCACCAGATCGGCGGACGTCATCAGAGCCTTGCTCGCCCTGAGCAGGTCTTCGGCTATACTATCCCCATACATCGGTGATCCCCCTCTTCGCAAAGATTTCTTCAATCGCCCTGGCTTCGCTGATCTTCGGCTCGATCTCCCCCTTCCGGCGCCTGCAGTAGCTGGCGTTGGTGGTGATGTGGAGCTTGGCCATGATTTCGTTCTTGACCTCTTCCACATCGCAGAGCCTCAACTGGCTAAGACCACGCATAAATCCGTAACTCATTCCGTTTTCTTGTGTATTTTTGTGTTATCTTTGTAAAGTGTTTGTATAACTTTCATGCAAAAGTATGCAATAATTCTTGAAATGCAAAAATTTTTACATGAAATTTTACACTTATAACACGGAAAGATTATGAACGCAGAAGAAATTAAGGCCCTACGTGCCAGGCTTGGGTTGACCCAGGAAGAGCTCGCCAAACAATTAGGCGTGACGGTCCGCACCATTGCGAATTGGGAATCCGGTGGAAAGATTCCGGATAGCAAGGTCGGTACGATTCAGGCGCTCGGTTCCGGTGCGAGCATCGCCGCCGGACGGGACGTCCACCATGTGAACACGTCCCCGGAGCTGGACAAGATGCTCGATGCCCTCAACGAATCGCTGAAGCAGAATTCCCGTCTGATCGGGATAATCGAAAAAATGCAGGAGAAATGAAACGGATTGTAGTTGCGCTGGTGGCTCTGATGGTGGCAGCCTCAGCGCTGGGCCAGAGCGGCCCGCTGGGATATTTCCAGCTGACGGATGATGCCCACGTGATCTGGCAGTGCGTCTATAAATCCAGCCTCAACAGCCAGGACACTGAACATAGGTTGAAGGTGGAGGGATTCAGGATCCTCGACTCAACCGATGACCTCATCGTCTTCTATTGCGACGGCCTGCACATCAGCCCGGAGGATTTCGGGTATTCCCGTGGCGAGACCCCGATGTTCGTCACCGGCAAGGATCTCGCTTTTCGCGGATTCATCCAGTTCAAAGATGGCCGGTACCGGGTGACGCTCGACAGGATCCTCGGCGTTGATAATACCACGACGGCCGGCGGTGTTTTCATAAAGGGCAACGTCGATCGGTTCGAGACAAATGCCCTGGATGGCCGGGAATTCTCCCGTGGGTTCCAGAAGATACCGGCGCGGATCTACAACACGGCGCTCTACCGGATATTCCTTCTGATGGATCCGGAGGCTGCGAATCACATGGGCCGCGATTGGTGATTCCTTGACTTGGACTTGACTTGAGAAAACAATAATGGTGCGAGCCTCAACGATTTGAGAGATTCGCACCATTATTTTCTATTCCAGGTGGCTCCAGTCGAACAGGCCCAGCACCTTCTCATTCGCCGCCCAGAATGGCTTGAAGTCCCTGGCGATGTAGATATCCGTGACGGCCGTTGCTTTATCCACATGATCGAGCGCCGCGTGGACGGTGTATTTATCCACCCCGCATTCATTGACCGCCAGGGTGGCCCAGCTGTGCCTGGCGCCGTAGAAATCAAAGCGCGGCCAGCCCTTCTCTTTCTGGATCCGGCGAAGGCCGGTGGTGAGCGCTGCGCCGAATGTCTCGGGCGTTGTGTAGTGGGATGATATCCGGAAGAGCTCCGGAGCCTTCGGGCCGGACTTGTATCGTTTCAGCAGCGGCTTGATCTGTTCAGGAATCCTGACCTTCATGAGGGCGCGGTCCTGGCGGCGGTCCCGCGTTTTCTTCCGCTCGTATTCCAGGACGCCGGCTTTCGGCTTCTTTGCCTCGTAGATGTCTGCGCCGTTCATGCCCATCAGGCAGAAGGATATGAGGAAGAAGTCCCGGGCGAGATTCCTGGTGTCGAATTCCCCGCGTCCCTCAGAGATGGGGTTCACGTACCTCGGCATATCGATGAGCGCCTGGATCAGCTCTCTCGGGATATTGCGGTGGGCGGCCTGCTTGGGCTTCCCGACCTTAAAGCGGGCGAATGGATTGTGACGGATCTGGACGTGACCGATATCCTCATCGTTGAATTCCTCCCGGGCCAGATTGAAGATGTGCCGGATGTCGGCCGGATAGTGTGTCGTAGCCCTTCCGTTCTGGGGCCGGCCGGCTGCCTTCGCCTCCTTATTCAGGAAGTCCACGAATCCCCGGAGCCAGGACACCGTGATTTCGGAGATGTCGGGATCCACGCCGTCGGTGTATCGCTTGATGGCCGCGAAGGTGCATCGGTAGGTTCCGGCGGTCGATGGTTTCCTGCTGGCAATCTTTTTTTCGCCGTATTCACAGAATGGCAGACGGAATTCCTTCTGGTTGATCTCTTTCTTGATGTACCGGCACAGCTCGTCGCAGGTCAGCCCATTCGCCGCGAAGCCCAGACGATTCACGGCTCGGCGCATTTCCTTAATGGTTTCGTCGATGGCGTCCACCACCGACTGATCCTTTATCTTGCCGGATTTTGTTATATTTGCGCTCTCGACGTAGTGAGCCGTGGAGAGATACTTTGCCACCCGTTGGTGCGTCACCCTGATGCGGACGTTCCTGGTCCCATCAGCACGCAACCGGGGCGATATATTAAGCCTGAATGTCGCCATGCGGTTACAACAATGTTACAACTTTGGGTGACAAATGTAAGAAAAAAGTTCCACAAAGTTCACCTCAACGAGCACGGCCCCCGAATTTTCGGAGGCCGTTATTCGTAGTCCCGGCCGGAATCGAACCGGCATCTGCGGCTTAGGAGGCAGCCGTTCTATCCGTTGAACTACAGGACCATACGTCCTTGCGGACGGTTTTGAGCATTTTGAGCAAGTCTTGAGCAACTTTTGAGCATCGGCCCGTTTGGTATGGTGTCGGACGGGGAGGATTAGGAAACTTTCACACAGTCCCTTCCTTTCCGGTGACTATCAGCGACAAAGTGTTCCACGTGGAACAAATGTTTCAACAATGTTACAACTTTTCGGGGAAAATGAACGGGAGCCGAATCACAACTCCCGTTTTACAAGTATCCAATCATGGTCTCCGACGCTCCGGTATTCGCATCCATCAAGCTCTATCAATTCGGCCGAGATGGAGATGATGTTTTTATCGGAGAGTGGGTATTTGGCCTTGAGCCAATCAAAAATATCATTCCGTGGCATTTCGTCCGGAATTTCTTTAATAAAGATAGGTGGCAGATCCCCTGGATACCTTCGTGTGATGTGGAGCTTTACGAGCCTTGCGCGTTTATTCATGATTCTCTTTCGTTGGTGATGCAAAGGTAGCAAAAAAAAGTGACCGCGCCGGTTCGGTCAGCGCGGTCGGAAGGAGATTGATGTCAGCAACCAGGATTGAAACGGATTTCCCTCTGCAAAGATAGCAAAAATCTCTACCAGCAAATAAAATTGTACGAGACTCCGACTCCGATGTAGGGCGAGGCGTAGAATGTGCCTTGATGGACGGTGACCCCGTAGCCGACATTGATGCCTATCCCCCACCGCTTCGATTTCTCCGTGATCGTCTTAGTGACCTCAACGATTTTTGTCTGCTGGAAGATCTGGATGGAGTCCAGGGCCGGATGGTATCCGCTCACCCAGGCCCGGTACAGGGTATCTCGGTATTCGACCTGCTCGATCGGGACCTCAACGAAGGTGGTATCATGGATCCGGAGCGTGTCGGTCACCGGCACGTATTCCGTGCGGACCTTGATGCGGTCCACGTAGACCGGCCTGTCCTGGAATACCGTATCCCAGAGATAAGTCACCACGGTATCCCGCACCACCTCCGCATTTTCGAGCGCCTTCCTGGTACCACGCTGCTCCCCTATCAGGAACGACGCCGGTACCAGCAGAAGCAGCACGATGAACCATTCGAATCTCCGGAGCCAGCTCTGTTTCTCTTCGCTCATTTCTTGTAGTTGAAATCGATGAGGCGGTTAAACCAGCCATTAAAGTATTTCATCTGGCTCCTGTCGGAAGCCAGCTGGTCCATGTAGCGCTGCGCCCTGGCCAGCTTGATCCGACGGTGGAGGTTTTCCTGGTTCGCAGAATTGATGGCCGCGATGGTCACCTTTCCGACGATTCCGTCTGCCGTGACGCCGACGAAGGACTGCACCATCTTGATCTTTGCAACACCGGAGTTGATGCACCAGTCCACAAATATCTCCGCCACCGACTGGTTGTTTATCTCACCGGCATGGCATTTCTTATCCCAGAAATATCCCTTCATGATGGCGAGCCATTGCTGGTCCGTCATATTCTTGAGATCCGTGACGGTCTTGGTCTCACCGAAGATCATCCGGAAGGTTTCCAGCGTGACGCCACGGTTCGTGGCCCCGCCATAGTCCGCCGGATCCGCCACGAACTTCTTTCCTTCCCACTTTTCGAGCTTCGGCTTGTAGATGAAGAAATCTGCCATAATTGACATTATTTGTTAATTAATTAGCGTCAGATGCAACTTTCCTGGGCGCGAACTGTCCGTTCTTACGCCTGGGCGCTGCTTTCGTCGAGTCATAGGTCCCCATCGGAGGGTGGCGCTTCGTGCAGCTCTCCACGGAGCAATACAGGCGCTCGGCGGCGATGCGTCGGCTCTCGCTCTCGGTGAATGCCCGCTGTAGGCCGTCGATCTTCCGCTCGTGCTCTGTCATTTTCAGCCGGAGCTCCTGCTTGATCTTCCGGTCCTCGTTCTTTTCGGCCTTCAGTTCGTCATACCGGCGCGTCAGGTCTTCGTATTGCTCCTTGGCCGTCTGGACGAATGCTGTCATCAGTTCCAGTTCCTTTTGGCGCCAGTCTGCATCCTGCTGACCAGCGGCGGCCACCTGCTGGTGAGCCACGGCGTCAGCTTCCTTCGCCTCGGCGGATTCCTTCCGACGGCGGGCCCGCCAGTTGACGATCAGACCGACGATCCATTTGATGAATTCGAAGCCCCCGAGGGCGGCCGCGATGCCGATAAAGACGTTCACCCACATCGGCATCTGTCCGGCTTGCATTCCAAGCTCTTCCATATCAGCAGCCCCCGGGAATAAAGACCACCACGAAGGCGGCCGAGAACATCGCGCATTCAGCCCAGAGGATGTACGATGTCTTGATCGACCTGGTTGGTAGTCCGATCAGGAAATAAAATGCGGCCAGGCATATCAGTGGCACGAACCACAGGCGCAGGCCGAAGCAGACGTAAGCGATGAATCCCACGGCGCAGCAGAAGGTCATCAGGCAGTGGATGAGCATCTGTTTCTGGTTGGTCTGGTAGTCGGGCGTCATGGCCACGGCGATCAGGTACATCGGAGCCAGGAACCCGAGGAATTGGATTGGGCTTCCGGCGGCACGCTCGATGAGCGCCGGCGTCATGAGTATGGCCACGATGACCGTGACGATGCTCCAGACGTTGGCGTTGTGCATCGGGATGAATTCTTTCCATTTGCGGGCATACGCGCTGTATGATTTCTGCAGCCCGAAGCGCCAGATGGATAAACCGATGAATCCACCCAGCAGGACCAGGGCCATTATGGCGGTCACGATTGCGAACTTTGTCATGGCGGTCCGGTATTAGAATTCCAGCATTTCGGGATATCCTACGGTGATGTCGTAGCGCTCGACATCCTCTTCGCTACCCAGCTCCAGGATGGCGGCTTCGTGGACGTCGGTCTTCTCGGCACACTTGGCCGCATAGACCTCGATGGCGGAGAGCATGGCCTTCGCCTGGGCCACCGGCAACGTCACGCCTTTGAACTTGACGGTTTCCTCGGCGGAATCCTCCAGGGCGTCGATGGCGTTCCGGAGGTTGGCCCGGTCGTACTTGTTGATCCACATCACCTGGCCACCGATCTTGAAGCCGTTGACCTCGGCGGAATTGTCGCGGACGCGCAGTTCCAGGATCTTGTGCAGCTTCACCAGCTCGAGCGGCAGCGGCTCTTCCTGCTCCTGCCCTTCCTCTTCGGAGTGATTCGACCGAGCCTCAACGATCAGGTCGATGTAGCGGTTTTCCTGCTCGGGCGTGAGGCAGCCCTTGTGTTTTGCGAGGTAGATGTCAAATGCCTCGACTTTCTCTTGTCTGTTCATGGATGTATCGTTTTATGGATTGTTTCAGATGTCGGTTCTGACGGGTATGGTAGGCCCGCTGGGTATAGCGTTCCTTGATGCGGCAATAGGTGTAATCCGGCGTGAATTCAATCACGTGGTTCCAGCCGGATTCCAGGATCTCGGTGGCCATCCGCTTCCGGACGCGGTAGGCGTCGCAGTGCCGGAGCATCCCGAAGTAGGAATTGAGGCTATCTCTGAGGTGTTCCTTATGCCGGTAGCGGAAGGATACGTTCCCGCCGTTCTGGACGTAGAATGCCAGGCGGTAGCGCATATTGTTCACCACCCGTTTGCTTGGGTAGGTCAACATCCGGTCGGCGCCCACGGCCTTGATAAAGTAGCCGAATGTGCAGATACCGTGGTCGGCCCGCTGGATGTAAGTCTTCTTTTCGTTCAATTCCAGGCCCAGCGCATCCTCTTCCCGGCGCAGCGTCGGGATGGCGATGGCCTTGAATTGTTCCAGCCGGTCCAGCCTCAACACCAGCACGGTGTCATCAGTATAGTGGACCAGGCGTCCGTAGCCCAGCCGGCGAAGCACGGCCAGGTAGAGCCGGCTTGTGAAGTTGCCGGCCAGCTGCGCGTCGAGGTTTCCGATATCCACGCCGATGCCCGGCGGAAGATTCGCGGCCACCTTATGCGGTGGCAGCAGTTCCCAGTCGGATACCGGACATTCACGGATCATGTGCTCACGCGGTTCGGATAGATAGAGGATCCTGCACATCCATAGCATCCAGTCACGCCAGTCGGGATTCTCGGCCCATGCCTGGCGGATCACCTTGTCGAATTCCTGCACTACCAGATGGCGGTCAATGTGTAGGAAGAAGGATTTCTGGTCCAGCCGGATGAAGACGCAGGGATAGCGGCCGCCCCGGGATTCCTCCCAGTAGTATTCCTGCAGCTGGCGGACGGCGGCCAGCGCTCCCCGCCCCCTGCGGCATGAGTAGCTGCCCTGGTCCAGCAGCTTCTCCACATGGGGCCGGATGGTCTCGCACCAGATGGTCTGAGGGATGCGGTCCGGATAATCCGGATGAATGACCTCTCTGGGCGTGGGGTAGTGCAGCACGAATCTCCGGGACGGCTCCGGAACATAATGCTCGTGGCCGTTCAGTTTGCTCCAGAGGATTCGGAGGTTTTTGGGATAATCAGCTTCAAAGCGCAGCTGCACCAGGCTGCGCCGTTTGCCCCGTCGGGCTACCATGTACCAGCGGTAGATGACGGAAAGAGGCAGCAGGGCGTTCTCATAGCATTCCCGTTCCTCCAGACGAAAATCACGGAAGACCCGAGCACTATAGGCATTGATCCGGTTGTTGTTGTAGTTCAAGTTGCCGTTGTTGTTGCCGTTGAAGATCCACGCGTTGTTGGCGTTGCTCGCAAAACACATATTTTCGTCCATAACAATAATACCATGAATGATGGTCGGACGTCCTTTTTATCTGGGGACCTCCGGCGTGGCGTTACCCACGCCGCCCTGCCCCGCACGGAAGCTCTTCGTCTTGGAGCTCTGCGAGGTCAGAAATGCTTGCAACTGCCCTGCTACCTTGTCGTAGAGTACATCGAATTTCGCCTTTTCCTCGGCCGTGATGGCCCCGCCGCACAGGGCGCAGTCCACGATGAAGCTCGCAGCTTCGTACTTCTCCTGCGCCCCGGTCAGCAGGCCCACGCGACGCGGTGGCGGACACCACCGGCGGCAGGCTTGCTTGACCAGCGCACCGGATTCCACCACCCGGCTCATCAGCGGCTCTCCGAAGCTGTATTTGAAGCTCCGGTTCAACTTTTCGACCAGGCGTGCCGTCACGACGGCCAGGCACATCGAATCGATTTCGATTTCCTGGTACCGCTCTTCGAAAGGGCGTCTGTTGAAGTTCCCGCTGAGTGCCATTGTTCGGCCAGAGAAAAAGTTGAAATGTTAAAAAGATTCTTTTGAAAAAGCACGGAAGACCCGAGCACTAAAGGCATTGAACCGGGAGTTGCTGTAGGTCAAGTTGCCGTTGTTGCTGCCGTTGAAGATCCACGCGTAGTTGGCGTTGCTCGCAAAACACAGGCGGCCATAGGCGTCATACGCGATGGCGTTTCCGCTCTTGGCCGCGATGGCCTTATTGATAGGGTCGCTCTTCGTGCGGTTGATCTGCTTATACAGCAGCCACGCCTCGGCCAGTCCGCCCATGTGGCCCGTGCCAGGTTCGAAGCCGGTCACGGCTCCGTCCACCGTCACGCCATCCAGTGCGGCGTCGTGGGCCTGGAAATCGTAGACCGTCTCGCCGAGCGGGTTTGTGTGCGATACGGCAGCCAGGTGGTCATTGCCGAAGCCGAATTTCTTCAGGCCGTAGCGGTTGACCGGGTAGGCGCACTTGGTCAGTTCGTACTTGGCCTGCATATAGGCCATGTACGTGCCGTAAGTGGCCACCAGCGCCGGGTTGTCTGTCGTATTGAATACGGCGTACTTGATGACTCCGTCGCTGATCGTAGCGTTCTGCGTCGCGGCTCCGTTGGTGTAGTAGTAATCGTACATCCTATCGAAGCAGGCGAATGCGCTGGTCGTGACGGTACCATCGGCACGCTCGATGTCGGTGGTATATTCGTCGTTGTACTGGCGCGTCTGGTAGCCCTGGTACGAGCGGGTTACCGTGATATCGCCGGCATCCTTCGTGATGCCCATGCTGGCGGAATATCCTGAGACGGTGATATACATCGCCGAGGCGTTGACCTTGTATGCCTTGCAGTACGATTTGAATCCGGTGGTTCCATTCAGCTGCGTGATGAGCGCTTCGATGTTCCCGCCGGCTTCCCAGCTCAGGACGATCTGCTTGACGTCGTTCCCGGAAGCGGAGTAATACTTGACCGTGATGGTGGCGCTGCCGGAAGCGCTGAAGTCGAAGCCGGAGAGCGTCCATTCGTCGGGCACGCACCAGGACTTGGCAGCCATCTGGGTATCGCTCACGGTGACCACCTTGCCGTAGATCATTCCGACCACGGTGTTCTTGAGGTCCACCAGGACGTTGGTATCGATGAGAGCTTTCACCAGCGTGCCGTGCTTGATCAAGACGCGCCGGTTGTTCACCTTATCCCAGTAGATTGCATCACCCGGCTCAGGGTTCGTGGTATCGGTGACCACGTTGATGCCGTAGTATTTCGACAGCATCCCGGCCATCGCAGCCGAGGATGCGTCAGCAGGGCGGGAAGCGGCACCTGCGGCCGCTTCCGCCTCGTTTGCGTATTTGTTGATGTATTTGCTCATGGCTCAGATGTTATGCGTTGGTGTCTTTCTTCCACTGGCTGGCGGCGGTGTTTCCGGTAGCGGTGTACCATTCCTTGCCGGTGGTGTCGAAGTAGCGGCGGCCGACGCGGCTGGAGATGATAGCCGGTGCGCCGGCGCCCTCATAGTGGTCATCGTTGCCGTCGTTGGTCAGCTGGGCGTTGACCTTCAGTTCCTCAACGACCAGGCGCTCAAAGCCGGTGCGAATCTTCTCTTCGATGGCCGAGATGCGGGCGTTCTGCTCGACCAGCAGGCCGGCGATCACCCTCATGGCCGCTTCGAATCCGGTTGCAACCAGAGCGACCAGCGAGTCGGCGATGGCCTGCGAATACTGCCAGTTGATCAGGGCCGTGCCGGCGCTGGCGATCAGGATGTCGATGCCCCAATCGTCGAGGTTCGCCACGGCGGTGGCCACGGCCTTCGACGCGGTGGTCGGGGTGGCTAACTCGTAGCGAAGCGCTCCCGACAGGGCGGTTTCGTTGGTGTCCTTATAGCTGACCATCGTGCCCTCAACGACGAGCGCCTGCGTCTGGCCTTCGATGGCCGCCAGGCCGCCGTCCTTGATGCCACTGACGGTGACGGAGTGGGTGTAGGTCTGCGTCTCGCCCTCGGCCACCTCATCGGCAATGTTCGACCAGGAAGGGCTGGCCACGCGGCCGATCTTCGTGGTCAGGAGCATATGCGTGGCGTCGGTGCGGTCTGCGCGGTCGCAGATGGAGCGGTTTCCGCTGGCCAGATAGCGCATCGTGCCCAGGGCCGTCAGGTCGATGATCGTGCCGGCGTCCGTCAGAGCGTCCGGTGCCACGAAATGGCTGTACTGGCGGCTCCATGCCATGTGGGCGCAGGTGTTCGCCCAGGTGATGCCGCTGACAATCATCCAGCCGATAGCCGGCGGAAGGTAGAAGCGCAGGCCGTGGTCTGCATCGTCGTGGTAGTAGTCGCTGCTGGCGTTCATGTCCACGCCGTCGGTGATGGCCGACGGAGGTGTCATACCAGCCAGAAAGCGGACCGTCGGGCGGCCGCTGCTGGCGTAGCCCAGATTGGCGCCGGTGTTATCGGTCAGCAGGATGCCGTTGTTGCGCTCGGCATTTCCGTAGGATCCAAAGCTGCAGGCCGGCACGGGGAATGCCCAGCCGGTGCCCACGGCGATGGCCGGTCCGTTGTTGCTCTGGAGCCTCAACAGGTTGAAGGCCGAGATGATGAGTTTCGTCGGGGTGAAGTCAGCAGTCGGGACGATGCTCATGAGCTTCGCGCCGCTGCTGGCGTTGATAGATTCATCACCGGCGGTGGTGCGGACCTCTTCGGACTGCACCGAATCCACCGGGATATCGTCACGCTCGGCGAAGGTGTCGAGGTCACCGGCCAGCGCCGGCACCAGCGAGCCGTCCAGCAGGTCGGCTTTGTCGGCCTTGCCGGTGATGGATGCGATAGCGGCTTCAACAATGGCGTCGCGGAGCGCTTCGTCGGTCTTGAACTTGCCCCAGCGGGAGCCGTCACCGGCTACGCTGCCAGCCTCGGTGCCCTCGGCGGCGGCATACTGGTTGTTTCGGTTGGTCTCGCCCTGCTCACGGGCGGCTTCCGCGTTGACGCGGCCCTGCTCGGCCAGCACGCGGTCAGCTTCGGCATTCACACGGCCGGTCTCGGCCAGCTGGCGTTCACCCTCGGCAGTCTGGCGGGCGGTTTCCTTCGCCTGGCGGCCGGTGGTCGGGTTGGTCTCATTGTCCACGCGGACGTTCTCGCTGTTGACGCGGGTAGCCTCGGCGTCCACACGGCCCTGCTCGGCCAGCACGCGGTCACCCTCAGCCTGGTCGCGGCCGGATTCGGCGCTCTCACGGGCGGCTTCCTTGCGGGTGCGTTCCGCCTCTGCGTCTTCGCGGCCACCTTCTGCCAGAACGCGGGCGTTCTCTGCCAGCACGCGGTCAGCCTCATTGCCGGCTATTGTGACGTTCAGCGCGACCACGCCATCGGATGCGTCCTTGATGCTGCTGAAGTCCAAAATCTTGAACCACCATTCGGGGTCATTCAGCGGATGTCCTACGTTCCCGCTCTTGAGGGAGCGGTAGACGCTCAGCCCCGTGGAATCCTGGACCACGGCGGCGTTGCCGTATTCCGTGGTAGCGGAGTACGGCCCTTTCCAGGCTTCACCCACCTGGAAAGTCAATGTGATAATATCGTTTGCCATAATTCAGTAAGTGTTTACCTGTTAAGACGGATGATCAGCTGGCCGGTCTGCTCGTTGTAGCTGATGCGGCTCACCTCCTGGGCGAGTCCGGAGATCGTAAGGATGCCGGTGGCCGAGTCGAAGTCGAAGGTCGGGAAGAGCATCCCGCCGCTGATGCCGGGTTCGCCCTGCGGTCCCTGGGCGCCGGGCGTTCCCTTCAGCGAATTGATGAAGTCAGCCTCGGATCCTTCGTTGCCAAGCGAGAGCCAGCATTCGTAGGCGCTCTGGCCTACGCCATTCATGTTGAACGTGCCGATGATTTCGATGTTGGCTTCCTCATCGAGGTTATCCGGCAGGGTGCCGGATTCGTCGCAGGAGAATTCCACGAGTTCAATTCCGTCGGGGCCGTGCCAGTTGTACTTGGCCACGTTCCCGTCGTTGTAGTAGGCGAAGATGGTGATGGTGTACCGGCCGGCGCCGGAGGCGTTCTGCTGGTCGGCTCGCCATACGAATGTAACAACATTGTTACCATCTCCGCCGATCGTAAACCCTGGCGTGATGGTCCCGTTGGAGCCGAAACCGTCACGGCTGACAACCACCCGGACGGCCGTTGCCTGCGTCAGATCTACGGCATTACCGGATGGATTCAGGATCGTCAGACGGAAGGTGCGCGTCACCCCCTTGAGGCGGCGCAGCGTCATGTTATTTCTCATCATCGGAATCCTCCACGGTTTCGGTCATTTCGGTGAAGAGATTGTCGAGCACCAGTTCCTCAACGACGTAGCTGGCGAAGATGTCACCCTGGGGACCTCTGTTCTCATCATAAATTCCCCGGTAGAATACGTAAGGGATGCGGGCCGGAAGTTTCATCTCCGGTTCCTCATCCAGCAGCTGGGCATTCGCTTTGTCGAAGGCGATGACGGCCGGATTCTTCTTATCCGTCCGGACCTGCTCGGGCGTGACTCCGAATTCGGCCATGAGCGCTTCCTGCTCGCTGCTGAGTTCCTGCCATGCGCGGGCTACGGCCCTGCGGAACTTGTGGAACTTGTAGTAGTGCTCCACCGGCAGGCTGTGTGCCGAGGCAGCCAACAGGCCGCCCTGCACAAGAGTGATAATGTCTCTGTTCTTCATATATGTGTTTTTTCCGTGATTAGTTGAAGAGGAAGAAGATGATCAGGAAGGCGATGGCGAAGAGCGCCAGCACCCACATCCCTTTGATGAATCTGTCTTTATTCGTCATGGCTTATGATGTTATGAGCGAGATGCCGGTTCCGCCTTCCATGCGATGCTGGCGGCTGGCCATCTGCGTGTTGTCGAAATACATATCGAATCCCGTTGTGTTATTCAGCGGGAATGAGCTATCCGGGGCTGTAGCCATCAGATTGCGGAGGTACGGCCCCATGCATCGCAGTTTGTAGGTATGATCTGAATTGATCCATTCCCCGGAGATATTGTCGATGGCCACCCCATCGTTGGTGTACAGCTGACCGGAATTGCTGCTGTTGACAAACATACCGGCCACGGCGTTGCTGGTGATCCCGAAGTGGGTGCTCACCTTGAAAGTGAGCTCCATGATGCAATAGCTGTAATTCCCCGGGCGCGGTAGAGATATCAACACATACGGGTGGCCGTATGACACCTGCATCGTGGCGTTGTACCATGTAAGACCACTGATGTTCTGTGTCACACTATTGGAGTTCGTCCAGGCCACGCGGAAGCTGGTATATACGAATGAGAGCTCCGTTGCGAATCCCGAAGGCGTCAATTTGAACGTGTCCCCTCTCGGGAAGGTGATCGCACGTTCGTAGCTGCCGCCAGAGAAATACCAGCCGGAATTCGCATTGTACTTGAGGTTGCAGGCCAGGAATGGGATGCAGTCGATCTGCGTCTGGCCGTAGTTCCGGACGGCATATTTGATGGCGTTGGCCACCACCTGGTTGTAGCTGGGCCGAATGACGTGGCCCAGGAGCACGCTTGAATCGCCGGCCGACGAGAAGGGTTTCGACAGCGGATCCGGCGAAGAGACGATCAGCCACTTGTATGGGCCGCTGGCGCCGGTCTTCAGGGCCAGCCCCACGGCGAAGCGCCAGACGCCGGTCGAGAGGGCGCCGTTGGCGTTGAAGATGTCATCGTAGGACGAAGGCAGCTTCCAGGCCGATACGTTGTCACGGTTGCCGTAGTAGCGGAAGATCAGGTCGCGCAGATACAGCTTGATATTGCCGGTTCCGTAGCCGTTGACGCTTTGCTCATTGTATTTGAACGTCGGGCACAGCCAGTCCCCGCCGGTCGGATCCGTGGAGATGTTGACCGTCACGTTGGAATTCATCATCATCGGAGCCTCGGCCGCGCTGTCGTATCCGTATTCGGAATCGAGCTGCGAGAGGTCGGTGTCGATATATCCATAGTCCAGCTTTCGATAGGCCGACGTGCCGAGCGTGCCGGACGGGTGGACGTAGCCCCATGCCTCGGGCGTGGGTACCGTGGCGAAGGTCGATGTGGAGCGCAGTGACGCCAGATCCTTCGGGACCAGGCCGTGGAACTGCTGGATGCGCTGGGCTATCGTGATGAAGTCATTCGACGAATGCTTGATGGGCTTGAACAGATTCCATCCGTTGTTATTGTCGTTGGCGCAGAGCGTGCCCAGGTCACCAGACGATACACCGATGGCCTGCCCGATATCCCCACCATTCTGGTCGATCATGATGGGACCCTTGATCTTTCCGTTAGTGTAGGACATTTGCTTCCTTGAGCCTCCTTCTCAGTAATGCGTTCTCTTCCCTCAACGTGGAGATATCACCCTCCAGGATGCGGATGCGGAGATTCTGCTGCTGCCAGCCGGCCACCAGGTACGGGATGACCTGGTTGTAGTCGATGGCGTCATAATCGCCCCAAATCTTGCGTCCGGCATTCGGCACCAGGCTCAGGAATTCATCCGCGATGAACCCCCGTGAGACGCCTTTCAGCTGGCCCATCTCGCCGGCTTTCTCGTTCCAGCGGAAGGTGACTGGGTTCAAAACCGAGAGCAGATCCGCAGCCTCAACGAGGCTGATGGGTCTGATATCATCCTTCAGGCGGCGGTCCGATGCACTGCCGGCCGTTATGGCGCCGGAGGCGGTGATGTTTCCGCTGACTGCGAGATTGCTTCCCACCTGCAGGGCGGAAGAATTCCGGTAGATGGCCGTCGAATAGCTGCTCCCGCCATAGATGGTCAGGCCGGCGCTCGTGGATCCATAGAGTGTCACGGGGAGCGCCGTGGAAGACGTGCCGATGACAAGCGGATAAGTTGCCGATTTCGTCAGCAGTGCGATTCCCTTATCGGCGTAGATCTTCAGGTGGTCATCCGAATCCTCATTCAGATAGACGTAGGATCCATCGCCAAAGAAGATGGATCGGCCATAGTTTCCACCGCGCATATAGAGATCACCGGTGAGCACGCCGCCAGACAGAGGGAGGTAGCTTCCGGAGAGATCCGGAATGTCGGCGGCGGCCAGGGCCTTGCTCGATACGCTGGTGGTATGGCCGTAGGAATCCACGGTGATGGCCGACAAGACCTTTCCGTTGGCGGCGGTGATTGTGGTATTTGCGCCGTCGGTCGGGTGGGTGTAGCTGTACGTGTTCGCTATCGTGATTGTTCTGCCGGATTTCGATATCGAGATATTCGACCCTTCGGCCAGCGTCACGCCGCCAGTCAGCGAGTTCAGCGATGTCACGGCGCTCGTTATGTATCCACGTCCGGTGACCCATTCCTGGGTGGCCAGGGCCTTCGCGCTGGAGTTGTAGTCTGCGTATCCGATATTGTTGTAGGCACTATTCCAGTGGGTGATATCCGACGCGGATATTCCGTCGAGGGTGGATTTGTTGCTATGGGTGTGGTTGTTAGTGTAGGCCGTTCCCCAGTGACTGACGTCGGTGGACGTGATATCGTCGAGCACGCTCTTGTTGGAATGGCTGTGGAAGTTGCTGCGTTCCGCATCAGTCACAAGCCCATAGCCGGACGTGAAGGAAACGGCGATCGTCCCGTCGGCCGTGAGCGGACTTCCCGTCACGGTGAATCCGGTTGGCATGGTAAGTCCAACGGAAGCAATTCCACCGGCATCATCGGCGGCCACCCATTTCTGCGTGGCGCTGCTATACTTGAGCACCTGCCCGTTGGTGGGCGTGCCGAGATTCACGTCTGTAAGCGCCGACAGGGCCAGCGTCAGTGTCTCATTAACCCAGTGCGAGGTCAGGGCATTGTAGCGCAGGATCTGACCATCTGCGAGGTTGCTCAGAGCCACGTCGTTCAGCGTGGCCAGGCTGCCGCCACCTCCCCCTCCACCAGGCTCACCAATTCCACCGGCGAAGACGGCCAGCTCGGATCCGAGCGAGATATCGCACACTAAGACGGTGCGCTCGGTCTCTTCCCCCTCATCGAGGATCACCTCTGAGAAATGGCGGAGGATGCTGGAGATATTCTTCTTTACCTCTGGGATTTCCTCCTCCTCATCGGCCGGCGTCTGGGTGATAAAGAGGTCGTAGATTGACTTGATCCCGGTGCGCTCCCCATCGGAGTTTTCGACATCCTCGAAATATTCATAGAGGGCTCCGCCGGAAGACGAACCGCCGCCGGATCCACCGGATCCCGAACCGCCGCCGGATCCACCGGCTTCGGCAGCCTGGCTCTCCGTCATCGGGGCGATGGTTTCGGTATCGATTTCGACATCAGCCGAAGGGATGGAAAGCAGGTCCACATCGATTTCATCATCGATCAGGTTCCAGGATGCCCGTCGTACAATCATCGGGAGGTCTTCCGGGCTTTCGATGGCAAACGGGAGGGTTGCCGCGTCTGGCACGTGGAGCGTGCCCTTCGCCCAGAGGCGCGGGAGCGCAACAGCGAGGGCGCGGTCCATTGCCATGACCGACAGCAGCACGCCTTCGAATTGCGCCGTGGCCCATTCCTCAACGAGCGTATTATTGGATGTGCTGACGATGTTTTTAAGGTTCCGGAGAGCGTTGGCCACATACGGAGAATCGCCGAAGGCCAGGATGGATTCATCCAGTTTACCACGAGCATCGTTGTCGATGATCACGGTATCCATGTAGCCGAATGGAGCCGTCTGCAGGAGATGGATATAATCCACCCATACATGATATGGGGCGCTGCCATAGTATGGTACTTTTATCTCGAGCGTGAGCGTTCCGTCGGCGGGGATGTTCGGAATAGACCAGGCAAATTCCGTCGTTCCGCTTCCATTCAGCGTGAGCGGGACCACGAATTGAAAATCCTTTTCGCGGGTTGTCCACGACAGGTTCTCGCCGGCCGATTTCTGGAGGTATTGAGTAGTACCGGATGACTCGAGCTTGATCTTGATATACGCCTTCACATCGACGTCCCCCGGCATAATGATGGGAACCGAATGCTGCGCGGCGATAATCAGCCGAAGCGGGGAATCGTATTGGCTTACGGAAATGCTCTGGGAAAGTGTTGCCGGAAGGCGGTTGATGGAATCTCCGCTCATCTTGGCAAAACCATCCTGGAAGGTCACGCGCTGGGATGTCCAAGCGGTGGAATCGTTCATATCCCCGTCGTTCAGCATGGAGTTCCGCATGACGTAAGCCAGGGCCGTTGCAAGCTGCTTCTTCGCCGGCTCGATTTCGTTGGCCATATTCCCGACGGGCCACCACTGGCTGCTTACCATCGAGCCGTACTTGGGGACCGGGAGCGACACGGACGTTCCGGATGCGGTCTTTGCCGCCACGGACCCGGAGGCCACCTCAACGTCGGACTCGCGCATCAGAAGCCACCGTTTTCCGGATATGCGGGTTATGGTAAGGTTCAAGGTCCGGAGGATGGCTTCCAGGGCATCATAGCAATTCAGATCCTCTTCCACGAAATGGTCCAGATCCGTATAGATAGACCCGAGCAGACCGGCGGCGGAAACCGACGGCTCCGTGCAATGCAGCGAGTCGATGATAACAAAGTCGGCATTGCCGACACCGAGGCCGGAATAGCTGAGAATCGTCTGAAGATGCGCCAGGATGGATTTCCTGCCGCCGCCCGGGAATTTCTGGCGCTTCAGCTCACCCAGGCCGTCAACCACCGTGATCTGAACGTCATACGGCGGAGCGATTTCTGGAGCGGCGTACAACTCCGGGGATACGAAGCCATCCCACAGGACCGCGTTACCGCTCACGTCGATGAGCTCGACATAGAATTTCCGGGCATCCGACGTATAGAGGGCGGCAAATTCGTTCTCCGTATCGCATTCCGCGATGATCTCGAGCGATGTCCCACGGATACCATTCTCAGCATCGTCACGCCTGAGCGTCGGCGATGCGCCGAGCGGTCGCTGCACGGCCGTCCCGGAGAATCCATCCTGCTTGATGTTGATCCGGAATTCCCTGCCCGCGTCCGACTCAAAGCGGAAGAAGAATCGTGTATTGTAAGACATCAGGTCGTATGCTCTTTACGGTTGTTTTCTTGATCTATGACGCCGATCAGCGCCGACCCCTGGCCAACCAGTCGGCCGGTCACCCTGATCTTGAGTTCGCGGGCCGAGTAGTCCCCGGTCCCCTGCGATATGTAGGACGATGCGGACGTCCCGCTGCCGTAGGACGCTCCACGGGATATGTTTCCGGCGGCGGTCTTTACGGCTGCGCCGAGGGCCACCAGCGCCGCACCTGCAGCGATGGCCACATAGGGATTCATGGATTCCAGGGCGGTCTTGATTCCAGCCACGGCCACACCGGTGGATATCGCCAGTTCGCCCACCTGCTGAGCGAGATCGCCCAGGGTATTGAGCATTCCAGCCTTCAGGTCGGCTGCGGCTGCATCCATATCGCCAGACATAGCCTCACCCAGGAATGAGCCGATATTGGCGACCACGTCCGTGAACGCTCCCTGGATCAGTGCGGTCAGCTGCTCATTGGCCTGCGCCATCATGTCGCAGTAGCGCTGGAAGGCTGCGGCATTCTCTTCCTGCTGTTTCCGGAAGTTCTCGCTGCGCTCATTCTCCGCCCGTTCAAGTTTTTCCGTGGCCAGGACTCCCTCATATGCCATTTCGAGGATGGAGTCTTTCACCTTGTCGATGGTCGGGTGGAGCTCTTCGTAGATATCGAGCATATGGGCACCGACGGCCGCCATCTCCCTATCGTAGGCTGCGATTTCGGCAGCATCGTCGAAATTCACGGCCTTGCCGCTGGGCTTCCCTTTCGGTTTGTCATTGCCGCCGGGCGTTGTGGGTGTTCCGCCGGTGACTGGATTCCGGGCGGCGGCGTTATTCGCCTTCGCTATCGGTGCGGCCAGCTTTGCGATTTCCAGCTCTTCCTTCAGCTGCTGCACGCGGCCCCAGATATGATTCTTCTTCGCATCGGCGAGATCACGTTCCAGCTGTTCGATCTTCGCATCGATCTGACGGTCCCGCATCCCGCCGAAGCCACCGAATTCAGCCCCGGGTCCGGAGTTGCGACGGACGGCATATTCCTGGGCGGCACGTTTATTCCGCTGAGCGCGGAATCCCCCCTCTCCCGAGATGACTCCCACCACGTCGGTTGCCATCTGGATGATGTCGCGTAGCAGGCCCTGGGAGTTGCGGAGTTTCAAGATGAACCCCTCCCATGCCGACTGGAGGCCCTTGATGGCACCCTCAACATTGTTGGTCATGGTGTCATACATATCATCGAGCGCTCCGTTGGCATCCTTCAGGGCGTCATAGAGGTCGTTACAGTCATCGGCACCATTCACCAGCGCCAGGAAGGTAGACGCGGCGCGATCCCCTACCAGGTCGAATGCCTTTGACAGGTCGACGCCTTCGTCCTTGAGTTTCTTGAGGGCCCGCAGCAGTTCCTCCATCGTCCTGGGCTGCTGGCCGAGGGTGGCGTTCAGCTTGCTCCCGCTATCCGCCAGCTCCTGCATGATCCGACGGAGGGCGGTTTGTGCGCTCGACGCGTCGATACCGGCATTCGCCAGGGTGCCGAGCAGGGCGATGGTGGATTTTGTATCCAGGCCGAATGCGCGGGTAACCGGCACCAGTTTTCCGAGGGTGTTATCCAGGTATTCGAAAGAGAGGGCCGATTTCGACGTGGATACGGCCATCGTGGTGAGCATATCGGCCGTTTGTTCGGCGGATAGCCCAAAGCCGCGCATCGTGGCACCAGCGCGGGCTGCCGCGCTGGCCAGATCCGTACCGACGGCGGCAGCGAACTTGAGGACCGGTTCCTGCATCGCGCGGATTTCGGATTCGCTGAATCCCAGCTTTGCCAGCTCGGTCTGCAGGTCGGTCACCTCTGATGCCGTATATTGGGTACGGCGGCCCAGTTCAAGGGCCGCGTCGGTCAGGCCCTTGATATTCTTCACCGATGTGCCCAGCACGGCGGCCAGCCTGGAGTTGGCCGCCTCGAAGGCATTCATCGTCGAGATAGCGGATGAGAATCCCCTGAACGCAGCGATCACGCCGGTGATGGCCGTGGCCACACCGGCAAGGCTACGCTTGGCAGTATCGGTGAAACGCGATATGGTGCTGCCAGCTTTCTTGGTCTCTTTCTCCAGGCCGGAGGCATCGGCCGTGATATTAACCTTGAGATTCTTCTTCGCCATCGTCTTCCAGTTTCACTTTTTCCAGCAGAGCGCGGATCGATGCAGCCCGCTCTTCCGCTGTCATTTTCGGGATGGCCGTTTCCTTTGATTTTCCAAACGGATTCGGCCAGAATTTTTCTAAAGTATCAGGGCGGCTCTTCGCGCTAATAAATGGCAGAATAATCTTCGCGCTGGCCGCCCTGATGAGCCCAAATAGGTATTCGTCATTCTGGCGGCGGTCTTCATAGAAGGTCCGCATCGCCAGGAAGAAATCGGCCGGTCTGTATAGCCCCCATTCAGAGGGTGTGATGTGCATCAGACCCAGGCCGATTCCTTTCAGCTCCCGGTAGGACCAGGCTTTTTTTTTGCGTCTTCGTCCCCCTCGTTGGATTCCTTATGTTCGCCCTCACCACCGAGGTATTGTTCACGGTAGACCTCGAGGAATTGCGTCACGGCTACCGGGGTCAGGATCTCACCGACCTGGACCGGCGTGAGGTCGAATTCACGGCCCTCCAGGCGCTCCCCCTCTCGGAGGGCGGCGGTCATCATCACCTTGATATTGTCCCCCTCCTGGAGAGAGAGCGACAGGGCGTCGGTGATCGTCGCTCCCTTCAGGCGGGCGAATTCCTCGAAGGCATTCCAGTTTACCTCAACGCGGTAGAGTTTCCCGCGAATCTTGACGAAGCGCTTATTCATAGCTTACGATGCTGCCGTGAATGCGGGAGTGCCGGTCACCTGGAGGTTCAACGAGTAGGTCGCATCCGTTTCCGGATCGGCCGGTGTGTCTTCGCTGTAGCCGGTAACGAGAGCGGAGCCAGAGACGGTGCCGCCGCCACCGGCCGTTGCCTCGGTGATGACGTATTCGAAAGCGACGGTCTTTCCGACCAGCTGCATGATGTCGAAGCGGGATAGCAGCGTGGAGTCGTATCCGCAGACGCCGGACACGGTGAACGTGTCATCGATGGTCGTTGCCTTCACACGTTTCGACCCCGCATCAGTTTTCGTGATGCTGGTCTTGACATTGGCCTGGCGGGCGAACGTGTCGGAAGTCACGCCGACGAGCGCCTTCTTCGTTTCGCTTCCCTCTGCGAGCTTCAGAACGGTATTGTAACCAGTGTGTTCAGTTGTTGCCATATTGCTTATGCGATTTGTGCGATAAAGTATTCAAGCGTCTGCATATAGGATTCATCGTCGTTGTCCGAAGTCGCAGACCTCAGCTTCGAACGGTATTGTCCGCCCTGCATATTGGTTGCAATGGCGGATTCGACCGATTGCCGGATGGCCAGCGCGTCAGCGGCGGTCCTGGCGTAGATATAGAGCATCAGCGTGCCCGCTATTTTGCTGGTTCCGCCCTTTACATACGTCGGTTCTGTGTCCAGCGTATAGACGGCATACGGCAGATGCTGGGTACCAGCCTCGTTTTCAAAGACGGGGCAGATGCCATCGAGCACCTGAGCGAGCTTATTGCCGATGGATTCGTTCATAGGTTGTCGATGTATTGTTCCAGATGGGCGATGGTTTTGTCGGCGATGTCATCATCCGCGCCGGCGCTGGCTGCGTCGAACCAGTTGCGGGCCGGCTGGCCCAGGTTGTTCCGGCGCTTGCGGCCGGTGCGGATTGCGTGGTCGAAGGTGTGGGACGGGTCCCGGCGTGCCAGGGTACCGTAGTTGTACCAGTATGCCTTCATCCATTCCCAGTGAACGGCCTTCGGGCCGAAGAATCCCACGACGCACGAGATGATGCCTTTCTTAGTCCTGACGGAGACTTTCGACAGGCCCTTCCATTGGGTGTACGGGGCCGCCGAGCGCATCCTTGCCAGGTGCGGCCGAGAAGCGGACCGCATGGCCTTCTTTGTCTCGGCTGCCATTTCCTTCGGCATCTTCTCGAACATGGCGGTGATCCTATCCGCACCCTCAACGGTCGCTCTCATCGCATCACCTCCTCTGCATAGATCCGACGGAACGGAGAGATTCGCTCGATCGGGTCGATGGTTTTGATGTTGTACTGCTTGCCCTGCCAGAGGATGCGCCACCGGGTATCCATCCCCGGCACGCGATACATGGTCGCGTAAATGCTATGGCCGGAGTAGATATTGTTGGCGGCGTCGGACTCGCTGGTGGCGGGTTCGATCAGTGCCAGGGTATCCTTGACGGGGTGGTAGGATTCCACCTTCTCGCCCCGGGCCCCGGTAGAGGTCTCGCAGGCCAGCAGCGTGATGCGCTCGTCGAACCTTCCTATGTTGACGCTATCGGCCATGATATTTCCGGTATTGTCTCAGGAGGTTCGTTGACTGCTTGGGGAGCTGCTCCACGCTGTCGGTCGGAGTCATCCACAGGGATCCGGCGTGCATCAGGACGGTGGCTCTGATGTCGCTTCTGTAGGCAGTTTTCACCTCAACGGTTTCATCCGGTCGATGGTCTACATAGATGATCAGGGCGCCATCCATGTAGGCCCATTCGACGTCATCGAGTTTTTTAGACCCGACGCTGACGGAATCCACATGCAGGGCTGGATCGAGATTGAGTTCCATCCGCTCGGCATACGGATACGAATACACCGGGACCTGATTCAGGTCACGACCGATGAAGCTGCCGGCGGCCTCGATGGCCGCATCCAGTTTCACGGTGAGATCCCCGTCGAAGTCTTCCACGTCGGCATCGAGCCGGAGGTTGCGCTTCAGCTCGAAAAGCTCTACGAGCGGTTTCTTCATGTATTTCGTATCCATTGCCAAACGAAACGAAAATCAAATCAATCAATACTATAGCCTATGAAAGAATCTCTGGTGACGTGTCTTGTTAGGTAGTCGTGAGGTCCTTGATGGCCGCGAAGGCTTCAGGACGGCGGACCAGGATGTCGTGGTATGCCAGAGCGGATACCTCGATGATGGCCTTGCCCTTACTGGTGAACGGGTCGATGATCATGTCGAGACCACCCCACTGACCGATCAGCAACTCGTTGAAGTTACCGAAGATCATGGCGGAGCAGACGCCGGACGAATCACCCTTCGTCAGGTTGGACGGGATGGCGTTGGTAACGACCACCGGATAGCCGTTGGTCTTGCCATCCTCGAGCAGCCAGTCGGGATAACCGACCACGCTTTCGGTCTTCTTCATCTTGCCGGCCACCTTCGCGTTGGTGACGTATGCCAGCGAGCCGAAGAGGGCGTTGTCGATGGCCACCTCGCTTTCGAGGTCGATGATCTTGGCGCGGGTCGGAGCGCCGCCATTCGTACCCATGACCACTGCGCCGATACCGTCGGTGGCGAGGATACCGGTGGGCTCACCGGACGAACCGGAGCCGTTGAAGGCGGCGGCGTCGAGGGAACCGGCGTGGGCGCGAAGCAGCTCATCCCAGATGATGCGGTCCACTGCCAGCGAGCTCTGCTTGAGCAGGTCGTTGGTGTAGCCGGCGATGATCTGGAGGCGCTTCGGGGTCATGGTGACGGTCGAGAAGGCCAGCTTCGTCACGGAAGCGGCGGCAGCCTCGGCGTACCATGCAGCGGAGGCGGAGCCACCCTTGACGATGGCCACGTTGCCCTGCAGGCCGTCCACATACACGGCACCGAGTTTCTGGCAGACCAGCGCATTGCGGAGACCTTCCAGGTAGCTCATGCGGGTGACGTGGGCGAATTCGGCACCCTCGGTCGAAGTGGAGACGTTGTTCACGTCGATGGTGCGGAGCACGCTGGACGGGATAACGGTCTCGTTCTGGGACGTCTGTCCGGACTTACGCATTTCTTCCAGACCTTCCTGGTTCATCTCGAGCTCGAAGCCGGACAGCTGGCCGGCACGTGCCTCGCGGATGAACTTGGAGATGGAGAAACGCTTGATCTCCTTCTGCTCGGCAGGGGAGATGATAGCACGCTGGGCCTGGAGCCGTGCGATGGCTTCGAGGTTCAGCGCCGTTTCCATTTCACGGCACAGCGTCCTGATTTCTTCATTCGCTGCGTCGATCTGGGCCGCGTCGGTCATGCCTTCCACGGCCTGTCTTTTCGCCTCGAGTTCTTTGGCGATGTCTTTGGAGTTACGCATTTTTGTTATTGAATTGTGCCAGACGCAGCGCTGCGCCGGTGGCGGTTAAAAGTTTCTTTTTCTTCAGCTCGACCTCATCGGCCTGACGGGTGTCGGGCTGTTTCGGAGCCGGGGCCGGCTTTGGATGCTCTTCCAGTTCCCGAGCGATGGAGCGGCGGACGGCATTGGCGTTGGCCGGGATGTTCACCACCGAGACCTCCAGGAGTTCCTGACCGTCGTAGTAGTACACATCCGGATCCTCGCCGGCTCTCTCGTCACCCCAGTGGCCGGGCGCTGTAGGAACGAAACCAACAGACACGGCGTTCAGGCTGCCGAACCGTAATTTGCGGAAGATCTTGTCGGCCTTCGGATTCAGATCGGCAGGCTCGAACTTGATAGAAATAATCAGCTGGCCATCCTCAACCCAAGCGCGGCCGATACCGATGACGTCATCCGGATCTGCGGATTTAATAATCGAATCACCGTATAATTCGTGCATATAGCCAACGACGCCATTTTTTTCATAGCGCGTCAAGGACCATTTATTTACCGGCAGCACGGTTTTAAAGCTGTCGATGCTGGAGTCCGACGCCACGAATTCAATGATTCGTTCATCTACGTCTATCTTCCGGATTTGCGGAGAGCAGATCTGGCGGTAGTTAATGGTGGGTTTCTTCTCTTCAGCCATAGAGGTAAGGGATTAGGATTGAGCGGCGGGGATTGCCACCTGCACGACCGACGAATAGTCGTAGATGGTGCCGCGCTTCAGATAGAGGGCGATGTCGTATGTCTTGCCGGCGGTCAGGGCCGGCGTCTTCACATCCACGTTCAGGCTGCTTGCGGCCTTGTGGCTCCAGTTGGTCGTACCGTTCTCACGGTAAGCTGCGCCGCAGGAGGAATAGTCCTTCGTCCAGCCGATGATTCCGGTCACCTGGATCTTGTTGGTATCGACTACGGAACCGCTGGGCGTGCCGAACGCGATGGTGTTTGAGCGAAAGAATTTAGCTTTCATCGTTATTGTCATTTTCGGAGCCCACCTCAACATAGTTGAGCGGGATCCTCGATTTATCCAGTCCGTCGAGCAGCGGCATCTCTTCCAGCTCACGCGCCTCATTGGGCGTCATCCATCCGGAATTGATGGCTTTCTCGTAGTATTGGCTGCGGGCGGCATCATCGCCTCGCATCATGCCCTTCAGGTCGAACTTGACGCTGTATTCGCCCTGCTCGAAGTCCGCGAAGAGCTTGTTTTCGATCTGCTGCTCCAGGCGCTTGCAGAGCGGGCGCAGGGAGTAGGTCGAGAAGAAGATATTCTGTTGCTCGATGTTGCTGAAGGTGGCGTGGGAGAGCTCGGCCAGGAGGTGCGGCGGGACGCTGAAGATTCGGGCGATGTCCTGGATCGAGAGGGTTTCGCTCTGGATGAGGTTGGCGGCCACCGGCGAGATGGAGATGTTCTTGTACTTGATGCCGTATTCCAGCAGCGGGGTCTCGAAGTTCTGGGCGGCATCCTTGTAGTGCTTCATAAAGCTCTCGTATGCCTGATCGCCCAGGTTGTTGTCGGTTTCCAGGACTCCCTTGATGTTGCCGCCCTTCTTATAGAATTCGGCGCTGAACTTTTGGGCGGCGATGCCTCGGCCGATGGCCGGGGCGTTCCATGAGATCGGGTCGATGCCGACGATTCCATCCAAGCTGTAGAACATGAAGTGAAGCACCTCGAAGTTCAGGTAGGTCCCGTTGAGCCATTTCCGGTTGGGATCCGGATCGTTCACGACAAATGCCTTCACGCCGTTGATGAAGGTGATTCTGACATACATCGGAGCGACCTGATGCAGCGCCACCGGGTTCCCCTTCTTATCCCACTGGATCACTGCGAAAGCGTTCCCCCATCCCAGCAGGGCGGACATGACCTGGAACCAGAACGTGAACGTGTCGGTGTAATCATTCGGGGATTGGTGCAGCAGCTTAAAGACGGGATGCTGGGCGGCGGGGACGGCCCCACGGTCGGTGACCAGCTTGACGGTCTTCGGCAGGGCTGCGATGTTCTCGGAGAGTAGCTTGATGGCCGCGAAGATGGCCGTAAAGCGGAGCGCTGTATCGTGATTCACGGCCACCCCGAAATCGAGGTCGTTGATGGAGGCCGGCGTGCCCGTAAAGTCCCCGATCGGGCCTACGAACAGGCTGCGAATCTTTCCAAAAAGTGTCCTTTTCTTTCCCATTTGCGACTAAATTAAGGCGCAAAAACGGGCGAATCAATGGCACTGCACACCGCTGATTTCAATGTGTTCAGCAATGTGAATTATTTGAACAATTCGGGTTGCAATCTGCTTACAATTTTAACGAGCGCAGTTCGTGGGAGGTGTAGATCATGTTGCCAGCTTCGGCAGCCTCTTTGCTCATCCATCCACCGACCGCATTGATGAGGGCAACAACACCGTCGATTTTATTCCTGGACTTGCCCTTGTGGACCTTGATATTGTCATTCGGATCACGGTACAGGACCACGTTTCCGAACATCCATCTGATGACCGGATCGCCCATCAGATCCATATCGGCGCCGGCGATCAGGCCCTCGACTTTCTTGGTCGGCTCGCTCATGGTCTTGATGCCCTGCGGGAATTCGTCGAGGATTTCGCCCAGGCCATCCTTCTGCAGATTCTGGATGATGCCGTGGTATGCCTTATAAGGGTCGAAGGATAGATTCTGAATGTTGTACTGCCGGAGGATCTTGGCGATATCGGCCGACATCATGTCGGTGTCCAGGATTTCGCCGGGCATCGAGTGGATCCACCCGTCTTCCTTCCATTGCCAGTAGTCCACGACGTCCTTATGGTCCGGATCGTTGATTTTCTTGCTCGGGATCCAGTAGTGCATGATGACCGGGTGGCGCGGCTCGTATGGGAAAAAGAGCGCCAGGGCGTTGATGTCCACGTGGGAGGCGATGTCAAGGCCGGCGTAGCATTTCTTTCCCTGGAGGGATTCCCGGTCAGTACGGTAGTTGCACGCCTTTACCTGGTCATCGCTGATCCAGATGTCCGGAGCGTTGACCCAGATGTTCAGGTTTTTCGTCTTGAAGTTGACCTCGATGGTCCCGCCCTTCTTCTGGGCTTCGTCGCATTCGCTCTTGATATAGTCCAGCGAGCAGGCGGTTCCGATGCCCGGGTTCACCTTCCGCCATGTCTTCGGATCCCGCCAGTCATCCCCCTCATCCGGCGCGAAGATCATCACGAATTGGTTATCCTGCTGAATCTTCCCTCTGAGGATGTCAGCCAGGTATTCCATCTGCTGGAAGTATGGCACATTCACGTCGCGGCCGGCGGTCGTGATGGTGAAGATCAGCGGCTGGCGGCGGGCGCCGAGGCCGGATTTCAGGACCTCGAACATATCATTCTTGAGCCAGGCGTGGCGCTCATCGCAGACGGCCATGTGCGGGTTGGATCCGTCCTTATTCTTGAGCTCTCGGGATAGCGGTTTGAAGCTGCTGGCCGTTGACTCCATAGCGATGGCCTTCTTTCCGATCCACAGGAATTGCGAGATGAGCGGGGATTTCTCGGCGATGTTCTTGGCGGTGTCCCACACCACCGACGCCTGCTCCCGGTCCGTGCCGGCGCTGTAGATCTCGGCACCCATCTCCCCGTCGATCATCATGCAGGCCAGGGCCAGCCCGGCGGCATAGGTGGACTTTCCGTTCTTCCTGGGGATGATCACGTCGGCGTAGCGAAAGCGCCGGTACCCGGTCTTTCGGACCTTCCACCCGAAAATCATCATGGTGCAGAATACCTGCCAGTGGTCCAGGGTGAATTCCTGGCCGGCCTTCTCGCCTTTGAAGTGCCGGAGCAGCTTGAAGAAATTGCAGAAACGAAGCCCGGCGGCTTCGTCAAAGTAGTATTTCGGATTCTTCAGGTCGCGCAGATGCCTCCGGACCGCCAGGCGCTCGAATTCGCAGCAGAGCCTCTTCCCTGACGATACGGCCTTCACGTAGTTCCGGAATCTGGCGCCGTAGTCAATCATCCTCCGAGTAGTTTTTGAATCTCGGTGGCCGGATCGATGTTCTTTTCGACCTTCGCCACGTTGGTGCGGGTGAGCGGGGTGAATCCGAATTGACGTGCTATCTCATTGACCATCCTGGTTGCGCGTTCAAGCAGCCGGATGTATGGGTTTTCGATGTAGCCGGTGACGCGGCCGTTGTTATCGTACAGGGTCTTGAGGTCCCCGCGTGCAGCCTCGACGGCGTAGGATAGTGCCCGATCGAGCCAGATGGCGTATAGGATCATGGCTTCCTGGTACGGCTCTTCCATAGCCCCCATCGCGGCCAGTGATTTGCAGCGCATCTCGTAGATCTTGCGCTGGCGGTCGTTGGTCAGGCCCTCAACGTGCTCGATATGCCCCTCAAACGGAAAAACGGGATTATCCGCCGATATGTCATCGACGGATAGCGGCTGGGACGGCGGGGCCTCTTTGTGGAATTTCGACGGCCTGGTCTCGCCCTTCATCCGCTTATCGTAGTTCGGTTTTTTCGGGCGGCCCTTCATTTTTTACAAATATATCAAAAATGCCCGGAGGGATGGATTTGTGCTGCTTGCCAACCACTAATGGTTACACTTGTCCAGATCTCCGGGCATGGTTCAATTCAGTTTCTCGGCTTTCAGGCCGGTCAGTTTCTCCCAACGGGCTATGATCACGTCGCAGTAGTGCGGATCCAGCTCCATCATCCTGCATTTACGGCCCATCTGCTCGCAGGCGATGAGCGTGGTACCGGATCCACCAAAGGTGTCCAGCACGATATCGCCACGGCGGCTGGAATTTCGGATCTGGTAGCCGATCATCGGGATGGGCTTCATCGTCGGATGCTCGGCATCTTTCACTGGCTTGTCGTATCTGAATGCCGTGGTGGCGATACCCTGCTCATCGAAGATGGTTTTGAGTAATTCCTTCGCCTGGGCCTTCGTCATTTTCTCGATTTCGGGCCGATCTTCCCTGACGGTCGTTTCCCGGCGTGAATCGATGAAGTAGTGAGCGCCGGGCTTCCATCCGTAGATGCAGCTTTCGTGGCGCCACTGGTAATCCTGGCGGCCCAGCGTGAATGCGTTTTTTACCCAGATGAGCAGCTGCTTGTAGAGCAGGCCGGCTTTCTCATATTGCTCGATGGCTGCGTCGATCTCGGTGCTGGCCATCCAGACGTAGCAGGCCGCGCCTGGTCTTAATGCCGTTTCGGCCGCCACGAATGCCTTGAGCAGGAATTCGCGGAAGTCCGAATCTCGCATATTGTCATTCTTGATCTTCATCTTATCGGCATTCTCGACATTGACGTTGTAGGGCGGATCCGTGAGCCATAGGTCTGCCATACCCCCCCCCCATCAGCGTTTTGATTTCGTCAGGATCCGTGGAGTCACCACACAGAAGCCGGTGCTCGCCGAGTCCCCAGATGTCACCCTCTTTGCAGATGGTTTTCACGGCGTCACGGGATTCGTCGAAGTCATCTTCCTTCGCGGTCTCTTCATGGGCGGCTGGACTCTCTTCATCCGCTCCCCATCCTACAACTCCCCACTGGCCGAGCGGCAGATCTCCCCATTCCTGCTTCAGTAGCTTGAATTCCCATTTGCCGAAGCTGCCATTGTCCTTGATGACGATCTCTTTCAGTTTCTCGACCGGCGTGTCGGGCGGGTAGATATATGCCGGAACGGCCTCCCATTTCAGAAAAACGGCCGCTTCGAAACGGAAGTTTCCGCCGAGGGCCACGAAGATCTCTTCATGCGGGAATAGCAGGACCGGCCTGGCGCTGAAGAGCTCGGGCGTTTCCTGGAGGCTCTTTGCGAGCAGATGTAGGTCATCTTCGGTCCATTCCCGTGGATTTGCGGGCAGGTCCTTGATTTGGCCGGTGTTTTTCTGGATCAGAGATACCGGCACGCGGGTGATTGTTCCGTATTCGAATTGCGCTTTCATCTCGTTACTATTTCTTCGAATCTTTCCCAGCTCTTCGCCTTTCCGTGCTCTATTGCTTTCCCCGAAAGGGTCTGGCACGAACGTAAGTGAAACCATGATGGCACGATGACCGGGATTCTCCATCCTTGCGGGAAGTAGAATCTATCGCCCCACCAATATCCGATTCCGAGATAAATGCTATGAATTTTGATCGGAAGGTACTTTCTGACTTTCTTTGGTAGTTTCATATTTTACGAGTTTATAATTTGCTCCTGGTTCCAGCTTGGCTTCTATCAATTCTTCTCTCCATGCCGTGAATGTTATTTCAAACAGGCCGGTATCCACCGTTTCATGGACGAGCCCATAATGGCGATCGTAGTATTCAATTTCCCGGGTGACTGATTTAATATCGAGTATCTTCATAGTATATCCCCTCCAACGGTTTCGACGAAGTTTTTCAGGAATTCGAACTCTTCCTGGCTGCGATTGATCCGCATATTCTCCCACCTGGGGTTGTTACTCAGGTTCATGGATCCGGTGACATTGAGGAATTCGCCGTCACCGAGGTCTATGGCCATGAACTTGCTGTGATTCGCGGTGAATTTGAAGTGGACCTTCCCCTGCAGCAGCTTGTATGCTCCCGACTGGAAGATCCATTTGTAGCTGTGTGTCTTGTCGAGCAGTACGTAGATATCGGCGGCGGTCTCACCGAGCGTCTGGAGCGCCGCGATTCCGGCCGGCGTGATCGCCCAGGTCCCGACATAGATCCGGCGGATCCGGTCTCTATATCCCAAAACCACCGACGGCGAGTCGAAGGCGCAGCTCATCACGAGCAGTTCCTCGTCATGGCCGAGATTCTGGATCATCGCTGTGATGGTTTCGATGTCCGCTTCGATTTTCCGGGTGTACCGGAAGAATTGCTTGCGGACCTTCGTCTCCAGCTTGTTTTCGCTCACCTGCTGCTGCTCCAGCTGGAGGTCTTCGGACTGGAATCCGACATCGAATTTGAACTCCGGGTCCTCGCCGAAAAGATTCACCATTGGGGATTCGCTATTTTTGGGCGCACGCGAATTTTCCTGGGGGGTGTGGTCTTGAGCGATACGGCTCGAGAGATTTTGACCGCCCCCCCCCTGGCATCATCGGTGCGTTTGTTTATAGTTGTTAATCAATACTTTGTCTCGTTGGCCTTTCGCGTGGTTGCAGCGGTCGCAGAGCGGCTGCAGGTTTGTCACATCGAAGAAGTCTTCGCACACCGGATACGGGATAATGTGATCCACTACGGTGGCGGGAGTGACCAGCCCGCGCTTCTGGCATTCAGCGCAGGTGGCGAACTCCGGAGTCTTCCGGAGAGCTGCGCTGAGTTTCGTCCAGCGGCTGGTATGGTACAGGTCATCGGACCGCTTTCGTTCCCGGTCCTCTTCCCGTGGCTGCATCCTATTCAGCCAGGGCCGTTGCATCCTCTGAGGTTTATTCATGCCCTTATTTTTTAACAATCATTTCCTCGTCACCGATACGGACTACGTGTCCTTCCGTGTATTTCCGGGTCGGTGTCCATTTGTTTGTCAGCTTCTCGCAGAACCACATGGCGAGATAGCATCCGATGAAATTTGTCGCAGCCTGCACAACGATGGCGATCCAAAGGTCAACCTCGGCGATGAATTTAATCACCACCGCCGAAAAAGTGTAGCAGATGCAATTAGCCGTGGATGCGACCATCTTGCTCGACTTTATGACCAGAATGCTTCTCAGGATATAGAGAAACACATTGATCAGCGAAATGATGATATAGATTTCAATCATGGCTATTGATTCTCGATTTGTTTCAGCAGGGCTTCCTTACATTTGTTGAGCCATTCCTGGCGCTCTTCTTCGTTATCGAAGCAGCCCTTATATTCATCGCCATCCCAGAAATGCTCGAGCACCATGACATCATCGTCTGTCAGCTGCGGATTACCATTCGGCAGGTATTCACACGTCAAATGACCGAAGCGCAGGCGGATGTATCCGATGACCCTCGCTCCGATGTATGCCCAGTATTGTTCAGGGCAGGCGCTACAGGTTTGTCTAAGTTTAATCTCTATCATCTTTCTTGTGATTCGATTTTCCAATAAATAACAGCGGCGTGCTGAATATCACGGAGAGGTAAAACAATCCTCCCAGCCAGTGCCAGAAGTTCGTAAAGAAGAATTCGCAGATATACTTTAGCGCTTCCATCTTGTTATTGGTTTTGAATCGGTAGCCTTTCGAGATCCTTCAATGGTATTTCCAGGCGTCCCCACATGATCACCTTCTCCCCATCATCGTATTCATCGATTCTCATCCAGGGATATCCGCCCGACGGCATCCTTTCCCTTCTCCATTGCGGAACATTAAACTCCTGGAGCGATGACACAAAATCACGGAGCTTTGTTAATATCTCCATTCTTCCAGTTTCGACTCCAGCGTCATATTCGCAAGTCCCGATAGCGGTTTCATCTATCAAGCGATTGATCTCATCGGTGATGATTTGTTTGTCAACCATGATCAGAATAGTTTGAGTTGCTGGTAGTCGTTGATGAATTCATCCACCTCGCTCTCGGCTTGCCTGGATCGGATCAGCAGGTCAGTCTTGCGCGGATCCGAGCGGTCGAGGCGGAAGTATTCTTTCTGCAGGTGGCGCATCGTTGCGACCGCGCCGACAAATTCATTGATCGTCAGTTTTGCCATCGCTATTCATCGGTATTAGTTCAATGGTGATCCGACAGGGCCGGCAGGCTCCACGCTGGAGCTTTGGCATATATTCCTGGGGAAGCGGGATCCGCTCGATTCCGTTCTTCGACCACCAGATGTGATCCTTGACCATCTCGGTCGGTGCGGGGTGTTCGTCAAAGAGGGTGACCGGGCCATCATCGTCCCTGGCCACGTACCAGGTTGCGGCGCAGCTCTTCGGCTTCAGTTCGTTGTTGATTCCTTCGATGAGCGAAGCGATGAGCTGCAGAGCCTCGTAGAATCCAGCGGATCGCTGGGCCTGGCTTTCGACGGTCTCCGGATGCGGGGTGGACATGAAGGTGACGCGGTTTCGCTGCATCCCGTCTATGCAGCTGTTATAAACCCGCTCGATCGGGCTTTGATAGAATTCGATGGCGGCACCCTCCATCAGTTTCTCCGGAAGCGGTTCCAGCTTGTCGAGCTTTCGCTTGAGTACGGTGATCTTGCGACCACCATTCGCCGGATCCCGGCTGACGGTCTGCAGGATGACCGTCGGGATTCCCTCATCCTCGAAGAGGTCCTGCACATCCAGGATCTTTCCCATCTTGTGCAGGTCCGGAATCAGGACTATATTTCCGTTTTTGAAGTTCGTAATCATAACTCATCCAAATCCCGACGGCCCTCCGGGCCGTTATGAGGGCCGTCGGGAGTGTGCAAAATGAAACAATAAAGCAGGTTTCTAATTCGGCCCATGTAGAGACAAAAATGTTTTAATGTTGAAAAGACTTTGAAAATCAAAAAGCACGGAAGACCCGAGCACTAAAGGCAGAGAACCGGGCGTTGCCGTCGCTCAAGTTGCCGTTGCCGTTGCCGTTGAAGACCCACGCGCCGTTGGCGCTGCTCGCAAAACTTTCCTCGGTCCAGAACCAGTCATTGAGATCATCGCCGCCGATTGCTTCAAGCAGCTCATCCAGGTTTGTCTCGAAATTCTCGCGGGCGTATTGTACGAGCAGGAATTCATAGCGGGTGCCGCCACGGCCATCCGGATGGACTTTCTTGACGGCTTCCTGCTGGGTGCGCCAGTTGGCATCCGGCAGCTTCGACTTGTGCATCAGGAATTGATCTCCACGGTCCGTCTCGAAGGATATCCATTCGGCGGTGGTGCGGACCTCTTCCGGCTGCTTCAGCCATTCAGCGGCATTGACAGACGAGTTGTCGGCAGGGTTGATGACGCGGAAGGTCACGCGGGGAATGTTGGGATTTTGTTTCATGGTATTATTGATTTGATTGGGTTTCCGTTTCGGTCACGACCATGTATTTCTTGCGCTCCGGCTCGATGATGACGGTGTACTTGATATCTATCCGGACGATTTCGCCGGTGGCGGTCCCGGAATTCGTCTTCCAGGTGATAAGGTCTCCGATCTTTTTCATTGTTTGGTCAAGTATGAGAGTTGTGCGGTATACCGGCGAAGCACCGGCTGGACCGTTTCCATGTTTTCCTCGATGAGCGCCTGGAAGGATTCGGAGCACTGGATGAATAGTTTCGGGCCGTCGGACCAGACGCGCTCGACGTCCCTGATCTTGCTCCGGTCGGAGATCGTGAAGCCGTGGACCCGCAGCTCATTGTTCAGCTCCGAAAGCATCGTCATGGCTTTTTCGCTGAGATTCTTTTCGGTGTTCTTCGGGTCCCAGGCATTTGCCAGCCCGATCACGTCGGTCACCGGCTGCCCGTCGGTTGTTTTCCACCCTCGGTCGGAGTAGAACTTGACGAATTTCCGGACCTCGGCTTTGTATTCCTTGACGTTTTTGAGATAAAAAATTAAGAAAATTTCTTCTTCTTTCTCTCTATCTACTATACTACTATAAGAAGAAGAATATATAGTATTATTTATTTTATTATTGTTTTCCGAATTATCGTCTTCATTAACCCCGTTATTGCTTACAGAAACCTCGTTTCCGTCAGCAGAAATGCAGTTCAATAGGAGATATTGAAAAGTCGAGTCTGGTTTTTGACGTCTTGATGTTGCAGAAAAGTACCTTTGTTGTAACGATAACCCCGTTAGAACGGAGTTTCTGCGGTAGAAATCCTCGTGGAAGAAGCCGACCTGGACCGCGAAATCTGCGGTCCTCAACACCAGTTCCGGCGTCGTGAAGGTTTCATCCGCGATATCCTCAACCATGTCTTCATCCAGGGTGATGTAGTACCCTTCGTGGTAGATCTTGCAGAAGAAGCTGTCGAGGATCGTGAGCGATGCTGCGCCGCACCTGCGGCCAATTTTCCGGACCTTTGGATCCGAATAGAAGTCTGTGTCCTTGCTCCAGTAGTCAAGTCCTTTTTTGAGTGGTCTTGCCATAGTAGTTTCGTTTCGTTGGCGGGCTTCCCGGATTCGAACCGGAACGGTTGAACTACAACTCATGCGTTACGCCCCGACAGTGGCGTCAAGCCCTGGATTCCGACCGGTGCAGGCGCCGGTGAATCCCTTATCCTACCACTAATCTCCTTGCGGATGTTACTGCTTCCTGATCCTGACTGCTCGGTATCGGTCGAGCTCCGAAACCCTGTACTTGGTTGTGCCTGGGATGTTGCTCACAAGGCCCATCTTGGTGTGCTTGACCAAAGTGTTCCTGGATATGAGCAGGTATTTGGCGGCGGCTATCTGGGTCAGCACGTCTTCATCCTTTTCCCTGATCCGCTTCAGCTGCGCCTCAACGTCCGACAGGCGGGATTCAAGCTCTCCGATTCTCTTGCAGTCATTCATAGTCTATCTTGATCTGGTGATCTTGCACCACCCCCATTCCGGCTTCTGGCATACCCCCCCCCCCCGCCGGTGCTCCCATTCCAATCC
>Ga0265298_10001352_pt1 | contig 36275 bp, 49 predicted proteins | sample AusTroGonzalo_MG_3_FD_193486 | JGI IMG/M metagenome (GOLD analysis project Ga0265298, IMG submission 193486) | Bovine rumen microbial communities from tropical cattle in Woodstock, Queensland, Australia - Gonzalo_01 | ecosystem: Host-associated > Mammals > Digestive system > Stomach > Rumen ...
TTAAACAAATATCACCATTTGATAAATATGAAGTTTATAAGAATAAAATTAATGAAATAAGAAATAGTACAACTAATGATAAAGAAGAAACAATTAAATACATAAATTCTTTAAAAATGAATGTTGCACAAAAAGCAATGTTTATAAAACAATATTATAAGAGCTTCAATAAATATAATAAAGAAATAATAAATTATATTAATAGTCAAAAACTAACAAAACAAGAAAAAGAACAAATTTTAAAACAATTAGGATTTACTATTAAAGATGGGAGGGTTTATTACTAATGAATATACAAGATAGAAAAAAATCCTTCACAGCAGAGGAACTAAGACAAAGATATGACTTAGATAGATTAACTAAAGATAGAAAAGCAATAGAATTATCACAAGAAGAAATAAAAAACACAGGTGCTTACTTACAACAATTTGTAGAAGCAACTACTGAAAACTTACAAGAACTTCAAGACCAAGTAGATGGTAATATCACTACTTGGTTTTTTTCTGGAGTTCCAACTCTTTCTAATGATCCAGCAGTTGATTGGATAACTACTACTGAAAAAGATAGACATTTAGGCGATTTATACTATGACCAAAACACAGGTTATGCTTATAGATTTTTAAAGAGTGGTACTACTTATTCATGGAGTAAATTAACTGATTCTGATGTAACTGAAGCACTAGCAGTAGCAAATGCAGCACAAGATACAGCAGATAGTAAAAGAAGAGTATTTGTAGCACAACCAACAGTTCCATATGATATAGGTGATATTTGGTTAAAAGATGGTGATTTATATAGATGTCAAATAGCAACAACAAGCGAAGGATCATATAATCCATCTCATTGGATAAAAGGTGTAGATTATACAGATGATACAGTAGCTTTACAAGCCCAACAAGAACTTGATCAGTTTAAAACTGAAGTTAGAGAAGGATATGCAACTAATGCAACACTTCAAACAACTGCTAATTCTATAAATGGAAGAGTTGATGAAACCTATACTTATATCACTAATGTTGAAGCAACAGCTAACAATAATAAAACAGCTACAGACCAGCAGATTGAAGAAATAAGAAACACAGTTGAGGCAAATCAAACAGCTAATGAATATAGTATCAACATAATTAATCAGCAATTGATAGATGGAGTAGTAAAATTTGATACTGGTACTGGATATACCTTTGATATTGATGGACTTAAAATAAATAAAACTGATAGTATTATGAAGCTTATTCTTGATAATAATGGATTAATAGTATATCGAAATCAAGATGAAGTATTAAGAGCTGATAGTGATGGTGTTAATGCTGAAAATATGACAGTAAGAAAATTCTATGTTCAAAGACCAATAAGAGCAGAAAAAACAACAGCCATAAGTGATGGAACAAGTATTGGTTTAGGAATATTTTGGGTAGGTGATAATTAATGGCATTAAATACATATTCTAAAGATATTAATATAGATACACAGGGAGAAGGATTAGGAACACTAAGATTAATTGTTACTGAAGATAGTTATGATATTGCAGGTAATTATTCTAATTGCTCTTATACCTTACAACTTATAATTAAAACAAACTATAGATGGAGAGCAAGTAGTGGTTCTTGGAGTTTATGGGGAAGTGCTAGTAATAGTGGCAATATAGTTAGTATGGCATATTATACTGATACTACAACATTAGCAAGCGGTTCATTTACAGTGCCTCATAATGCTGATGGAACTGGTACATTTGCAATAGGATTTAGTTTTACTTCATCATATAGATTAAGTGGCAGTGATACATTAAGTGGTACTCTTTCTACAATACCAAGAGCAAGTGAACCATCTGCTACAACTGGAAATATTGAAGAATCATTAACTATATATACAAATAGAAAATCATCATCATTCACACATACTTTAACTTATTCTTTTGGAGGACTATCTGGAACAATAGCTACAGGTGTAGGTGATTATTTTGTTTGGAATATTCCATCAAGTTTGTATAGTCAAATACCAAATAATACATCAGGAACTGGTATTATTTATTGTACAACCTATAATGGTGGCTCACAGGTAGGAGAAACAAAGGCATGTTATTTTACTGTATATACAGTAAAAAACAGAGTTAATCCTGTTGTAAGTATTAGTGCAGTTGATACAAATAAAACTTTAGATACTGGAGTAACTATACAAAGTATAACAGGTGATACAACAAATAAAACAATTATAAAAGGAATGTCAAATGTTAATGTTTCATTATCAGCAACATCTAGAGGAAGTTCATCAATTAGTGCAACTCAAATATCTTCTGGAACAGGTTCTTATGTTAATAATACTGGTAATTTTAATACAACTTTCGTTAATTCTGAGACTGCATCTTACACTGGGAAAGCAGTTGATAGTCGTGGATATGATGGCTATGCATATGTAACAAATTTAACAATGTTAGATTATATTAAATTATCAATTAATCCTATAGAACTATATAGAACTAATCAAACAGAAAATACATTATATGCAAAAGGTAGTGGCAAATATTTTAATGGTTCATTTAATGGAACAAATAATATTTTATCATTTAAATATAGATATAAAGAAAAAGGTTCATCATCATATTCTAATTGGATAACTCAAGCAGTAACTATATCAGGTAATGCTTATAGTTTTGATTTTCAAGTAGGGACTAACTTTGATTATACTAAAATATACGATTTTGAATTTAAAGTGGAGGATCTATTAATTATTAAAACAGTTCAGGTAAGTAGTACACCTGGAATACCAATAATGGGATTGTTTGAAGATTTTATAGAAATATTTGGTGAACCAGCTTTCTATAAATAAAATAAAGGAGGATGTGGAAAATGTTTAAAAAAGTAATCGGGGGGGGGTTGTTATTTAACAACTACCACCCTACAAATGAAAGGGGGGAGAGGGTTTAATTATCTTTCTCTTCTTTCATTTAAGGAGTGTATCTAATGACAAAACTCAATGGTGCACTTCAAATAGGGAATACAGGTTATAAATTAGAACAATTAATACCATATGTATTATATGATAATTCCACTGGTGCTTCTACGGATATAACATTAAATGATAATTATACTGAATATAAATATCTTGATATTTATTGTAAAGATACTTGGGTAGGTTGTTATTTTAATACTAGAGTAGATTTAAATGCTAATCAGTATTTTATGGTTAGTGCTAACATTAGTAGAAGTGGTTATAATGGGTTTATGAGTATAGCAAAACAATTTTATTTTACAAATTACAATAAAATATATAAAAATCAATACTCTGATTTTGTAGGAATTTATTGTAGTAGATATTCAAATACCTATGAGTATTATAACAGTGCCAATTATGATATTTTAATTGTTAAAGTGGTTGGTTATAAATAACTTGTATTAGGTAGTATTAAATAGCTAATACTATGACAAAATTAAATGAAAATTTAGAAATAGGAAATACTGAATATACCTTAAAAGATATAACTAATAATCAGGGTAAAATATTATGGACAAATCCAAGCCCTACAAGTGATTTCGCATCACAAACTATAATTTTAAGTAGTGATGATTATGATATGTTAGAGATATTTTATCATACTTTTAATAATCAAGTTGGAAGTTCGAGAATATTTAAAGGTAAAGGGACAAGAATAATAACTTCAATATCAAATGGAACAGTATATATGAGAATAATTGACTATGTTGATGATACACATTTTTTTGCATCGAATATATATGGTGGAAGTAATGGTAATTTAAAGCCACTTTACATAATAGGTTATAAAACAGGATTATTCAGTTAAAGATAATTGATACCTCAAATATGTGGATAACATAATAATTACATGGGGGGGGGGAGCAAATATTATGCTCTAACCTCCTACGAAAGAGAGGTGGAAAGATATTTAATATCTAATCCATCTCTCGGAGGTATTCTATGACTAAATTAAATAAGAATATTTTAATAGATAATACAGGAGTATCATTAGATGATATAAGCAAACTTCAACCATATTCAATTTTTTCTGGGAACACTACAGGTATAGTTACATGTAGTAATGTAATAACTAATTATAGATATATTTCAATTATATATTCTGGTGCAGACGGCGGTTATAATTCAACAGGACTAATTCCAGTTTCAAATAATCGATTAATATCTTTAATGACACATAGTTTTAGAGATAACCAAGCTACATTGTGTTTATGGGTATCAACATTAAAAATAAGTGGTAATCAATTAATCCCACAAACTAATAAATGGATTTGGAGAAATGTAAACAATATTGGATTTAGTGATGGTAATTATGTAAATGTATTAATGGTTGTTGCATATAAATAGTCATAGAATAAGCATAAGCAAGTCTTATGGCAAAACTAAATAAAGATTTACAAATTGGTAATACAAATATCAATTTAGAAACAGTTGTTAATAATTGTATATACTCAACAGCAGAACAAATAATAGGAAAATGGATAAATAATAAACCATTATATAGAAAAGTAATATCAATAAGTAATTTAGTAATTACAACAAGTTTAACTACATATCCAGTTGGATTAATAAATCCGGATAAAATAGTTAAAATAGATTTAAGCATGAGATATTCAAATAATCATTGGTTTACATTTTGGCATTTAACTGATATTACTTATGATCCGATTAATAATAAAATTTTATTATATGGTGATTCAACGGCTACATTTCCAGAAGCATACATAATAATAGAATATACAAAAACAACTGATTAGATATTAAATGTCATTTATATGGCAAAATTAAATGAAAACTTATTAATAGGAGAAACAAGTATTCCTCTTATTAATTCTACAATAATAGAAATTGGAAGCAATGCAAATGGTAAATATGTTAAATATGGAAACGGATTAATGATATGCACAAAACATATATCACAATCAGTTCAACTGAATGATAGTTGGGTTTCTTGGTATGAAACATCATTAGCATTAGGAAACTGGGCAAAGGAATTTATTGATATACCTATGGTTAGTGTAACTAATGTTAGTGCAAGTGGATTGTTAGTACAAAGTTTTAACCCATCTCCATCAAGAACAAGTGCTGGTACTATATATTTAACAAGACCATCGACAGGAACACATGTTGCAACTTTAGATATTATTGCTATTGGTAAGTGGAAATAAAGAAAGGATAAAAAGAATGAAAAAAAAGTTAGAAAACATTAAATCTTGGTATTTATTACTTGCTGGTTTCTTCGCAGTAATAATAGCAATATTTACTTTTATGCATAATACTTTAAATAAATATGATGAAGTATTAGCAACAATAAAAACAACTCAACAAATGAGTTTAAAATCAGTTATATGGAATGATAATATTCCATTGGCAGAAAGATCAAGTGCATGTGATGTTTATTTAAATGCAGGATATAACTCACTTACAAAAAAACATTGTCAAATAATTTTAGAAGAAGGAATCAGCAATGGTTCTTTTTAGTTTGAAAGAAAGGAGGAAAATGTATGAAGCAATGGTTAAAGGCTGCTGGAATAAGAGCTATTAAAACAATATGTCAAACTGCAATTGCAACAATAGGAACAGCAACAGTAATGGAAGAAGTAAATTGGGTAATGATAGCCTCTGCATCATTATTGGCTGGGATATTAAGTTTACTTACAAGTGTTGCAGGATTACCTGAATTAGAGAAAGGAGAATAATTATGAATGAAGAATTTGTAGAAGTTATAGGAGATTCTGAAGAAGTAATAAATGAAATGGAGGAGGATGTTGAATAATGGCAGTAATGGGTGCAAATGATTTAGTAAATATGTGTAAAAACATAGCTACTAATAATAAAACATTATATGTATATGCTTGCTTTGGATCACCAATGACTCAAAGAAATAAAGAAAGATATACTAATAACTGTGATTATAATAGACAAGAATCTAGAAAAAGAAAAATATTGGCTGCAAGTAATGATACATTTGGATTTGATTGTGTAAACATGATTAAAGGTATCTTATGGGGCTGGTGTGGTGATATCAATGCTACATATGGTGGAGCAAGATATGCTTCTAATGGAGTTCCAGATACTAATGCTAATGGAATGTTTCAAGATTATTGCTATGACAAAACAAACGATTTTTCTAACATAGTACCTGGTGAGTTTGTTTGGATGAACGGACACATTGGAGTATATGTAGGAGATAATCTAGTAGTAGAATGTACACCAATTTGGAAAGATGGAGTACAATTTACAGGATTAGGAAATCGTGGAGGTAAATCAGGATACAATAATAGAACATGGACATCTCATGGTAAATCTAAATTTATAGATTATGGATCACAACCAACACCTGGATTTTTACCATCAAGAGGTTATTATACGGAAGGAGACCAAGATAGCCATGTTGCTATGATAGATAATTTCTATATGGATAAAGTAAAAGGTAATTACTTTGGTACTTACACAAAACAACTAACTATGGCTTTACAAGATAAATATAATATACCAGGTGGTATAGATGGTAATATAGGACCATACACATTAAATAAAATGAAAGAATTAGGATTATCAAGTTCTATTAGTCTTCCATCAAGAGGATACTTCAAAGAAGGAGATAGTGGAGACAGTATATCTTTAATAGATGATTTCCTAGCTAATCAAGTATATGGTGATTATTTTGGAACATTTACTAAATATGGAACAAAAGCTCTGCAAATAATAGGAAAAGCTGATGGAGTATATGATGATGCTATAGATGGCAATTTTGGTCCTAAAACATTGGCTACTGCCGAACATTATGGATTTAAATACTAGGAGGTAGTATGATATATAAATTATATGTGAATATAGCAGGATGGAGTAAACTAGACTTTGACCATGACAAAAAAGTTATATTAGACACAATGGCATATGATAATAAAAAACATAAACATACATACTATATGATAGTTAAAGAGGATAAAAATGTAGGACCAGAAGTGGATATATTAAGAAGCCAAGAAGAAATAGATCATTATATAAATGCATATAATGAAAGAAAAAAATTAGATGATATGTCTTGTATAGAATTAAAAAGACAAATATTAGATATGCAAGAAAAATCAAAAGTAAAAACAAAAGGCACTAGAAAAATCTAGTGTCTTTTTTTTATTTATTTAAATAATTTCTACCAAATATCTTAATAAAGTTTAAATTAGGATATTCTTTGTTAAATGCTTCTTGCCCTTTTTTATGCCACTTATCATTAAATACAGGATCATCCTGATATTTTCTATGACAATCTAAACATAATCTTTGACATAATCCATATTGCATAGATAATTTCCTGTTCTTACCTCTAAAGACCTCATTCCAAGTAAGCTGGTAAGTAGAACCACATAACATACATTTAGAAGCATCATCAGTAAATAGACTAAATCTATTGTTTTCTATTTTTTTAAGCTTGCTAGTTCTTTGTTTAAGACTCATATTTCTTTTATTTTGCAATTTAGTCTTTTTTAAACTGCATTGCTGCTTCTTATATTCTTTGTATGGACAATTCATACATTGACTAAGTTTTATTTCTTTATTATAATGTTTACAGGTGTACTTATTGAACCCTATCTTTAAACAATTTAAATTATTCATTTTAATACCTCATTTCTTAGGTACTAAATAGGTACTAAAAAAATAAATTTTTAAATAAACTTTGTTATTTCATAATTGGTGGTAGTCATATAAAATAAGACTTTTAAAGTTTAAATAATATTCTTTATTATTCCCGCTATGCTCCACCAATATGTATTTAACTCTTATTTTATAAGAGTTTTTATTTTTTTAGGTACTATTTAGGTACTATTTTTTTATCTTTTTATAAATTATCTAATATATCTACTATTTCATTTTGAATAGTAGGAAATAAATGCATATATGTTTCTTGCATTACTTTTATTGAATGTCCCATACGATCAGACATCATTAAGAAAAATTTAGTTGTATCAGTTTGACCTGATTTAACATATTCATTTATTAAAAGTGAAACATGACTATGTCTAAATTCATGAATAGTTATAGGTTTTATTCCAGATATCTTAAAATAGTAGTTCTTATATCTATCTATATTAGTTTGTGGTAAGAATTTTTGACATCCGAATACAAACCAATTTTCTCTATAATCTGTATATTTCATCATTTCATTTTTATATACAAGGAGTTGTTCTTTTAATGTCTTACTCATTTTAATTTTTCTATTTATATAATTCTTTGTAGAAGTTATTTTAAAAGGATCCTTTGTTTTAACACTTAATGTTTTATTAACTGTTATTTCATTTTTATCAAAATCTATATCATTCCAATTGAGAGCTTGAACTTCTCCTTTTCTCATACCAGTGTAGTAAAGAAAAATAAAGAATGTTTTCCAAGTAATATTATCAATAACAGATATAAATTTATTAAAATCTTCATAACTTATATATCTTAATTTATCTTCATCTTTAATAACCTCATCATTCTTCTTTTGAAATCTACCGACAATAGCTACTGGATTAGATTCTAAACCATAATTTTTAACAGCATAATCAAATATTGATTTTAAAATGTTGTGTAATTTATTTAGATAGGTTATTTTTAACCCCTTTTTAGCCATTTCTAGCCTCCAATTATTAATTAATGATATATTTATCTCATTAATGTTTAAATGACTAAAATAAGGCTCTATATTCTTTTTATAAGCATTTTCATATGAATAGACAGTTGATTCTTTTCTTATTTGATACATTTCTTCAAAATATGCATTTGTAACAAGTATAAAAGATTTATTAATAGGATTATCTCTTTTCATTAAAAATAATCTTTCTGCTTGTTGTGCTTCTGACTTAGTGAAATATTTTTTTGATTTATATTTTTTATTTATTCCATTAAAATCTTTTTTATAAGTTATATAATACCAAGATCTACCATCATTGGTTTTATTTTTATCTTTTAAAACTGACATAAAATTACCTCCATTTCTTGAAATAGAGTTTTTCTTATGTTACAATAAAATTGCATATGAAAACTCTAATGTCCTGTCAGACTTGTGTTTTTATGTGTACTTTGACTTCGTGTTCGCAGCACGAAGTTTTTTATTTTGAATAATATTTAAACATATAATACAATCCATAACTTAAAAATATCATATTTAAAATATTAACAACTTGAATTGGTTGATTATTACCAATAGTATTAAATACATCAATAATATAGAATAATGTCCAAATTAAATATGCGAATCTAAATATATGAATTAAATTATTTTTCATAATATTTCACCTTCTAAATTATTATTTATTAAAAATGTTATATATTTATCTGCTTCATCCTCATAATCATTAACTTTAAAAGCAAATAAATCATTATCAATTTGTTCTAATTGGTCTAATTCTATATGTGCTAATTCATGTAATATTGTTTTTCTTTTGTTTCGGTAAGATAAAAGTTTATTTATAAATATATTATTGATACCTTTATATGAAAATATAAATCCATTAACTCGATATGGTAAATCAACATATGAAACATTAGCATTATAATAATGCAATAATTCATCAAAACTGATTTCACCGTTAAATAGGCTAGTAATCATTTTCGCCGAGTTCCTTATCTATTTCTCGTTTTCTTTTTTCAATAATAAATTTAATATATTCTTTATCTTCATCTGTTAATAAATCCTTATTCTTACTAAATAATACTTCTAATTCATCAAATGACTTACTATCTTCCATCATTAAATCTGATCCAACTAAAGCATCCATTGGAATTTGAAAATAATCAGATAATTTAATAATGTCCTGTGTTGATATTTCTCTATCATCAGATTCCCATTGACTTATCAATGATCTAGTTTTACCAACAATATTAGCTAATTCTTCTTGAGTTAGTTTTTTTTGTTGTCTTAAAAATTTTATGTTTTTTGATAGAAAGTCCATATTTTTCAACTCCTTTCTAATACTAGAATACACTAAAAGTGACAAAAAGTAAATAAAAATGTCACAAAAAGTAAAAAAAGTATTGACAATGTCACAAATAGTAACATATAATAGTGTCATAAGGAGGTAAAACATGAATAACAAGCTAGATTATATTAAGAATAATATTAAGAGTTTGAGAGTAAAAAAGGGGCTGACTCAAGAAGATGTAGCATATCTAATGGGTATATCTAGAGCAACATATAATGATTATGAAACTAATCCATTAAATGTAAAAATAGATACTTATAACAAGATGGCTGATATCTTTGATTGCAATTTAGTCGATTTTTTTATAGATTCTAATGTCACTAACAGTGACAATTAAAATGTAAAGTCTGACAGGACAAAGGAGGATTAATAATGAAAAGAGAAAACAATTATCATAAATCCCCAGAAGAATTATTGAAACAATATTATTTAACAGCAGAAGATCTAACAATAATAATTCCACATCTAAAAATAGAAAAAGCAAGAGTTTATATAAGAGAGATTAGAGAACAAATGAAACAGCAAAATATATTTGTTCCAGAATCGAGACCATATGAAGCTCTTACTAAATTAATAAAAAAGAAATTTGGATTATAGGAGGATTTTATGAAAAAGAAACTTGTACTTAAAACTAAATGGAAGATTGTACTATGTGCCATTATATATGCTGCAATATTAGGAACACTATTCTACATACTTTATAAAATGGATCAATCTTTTATGGAAAACTGTATGAATAATGGCTATTCTTATGATTATTGTTTAAAAAATAAATAGGAGAGTATATGAAAAAAGTAGAAAAAGAAAAAGACTTTAACCCGCCAAGATTAAACAGTCTTTTTGTCTGTAAAGACACCTTTATTATACTACATTTTCTAGAAAAAAGAAAGAGGTGTTGTTATGGCTAGAAAAAGAATGTTTGATTTGGAAGTTGTTGATACTGATGGTTTCCTAGAAATGCCAGGAACAACTCAAAATTTGTATTTTCATCTAGGTATTAGAGCTGATGATGATGGATTTATATCTAATCCTAAAAAAATAATGGACTTAGTAAAAGCAACTGATGATGATTTTAAATTATTATTAGCAAAAGGATATTTAATAAAATTTCCAAATGTAATAGTTATTAGACACTGGAAACTGAATAATTATATAAGAAAAGATAGATATAGACCAACAATATATACCAATGAATTAAGTAAGCTCTGGTGTGATAATAATGGAATATATTTTCTAGAAGAAGAAAGAAAAAAAGGTATGGTGTACCACATGGCAACCAATGGTCTACCCAGTATAGATAAGAATAGTATAGATAGTATTAATAATATATATAATATCATCCAAGAAGAATTTGGTAGACCAATATCACCAATTGAAATGGAAATTATAGATACTTGGAATGAATTTCCTTTTGAATTAATTAAATTAGCAATTAAAGAAGCTGTTTCAAGTAATAATCGAGCCACAAAGTACATTGATAGAATTTTATATAATTGGAAAGTAAAAGGAATTAAATCAGTTGCAGATGCAGAAAAGTGTATCGCTGATTTTAGAAGTAATCGAACTAAAAAAGGAGACTTGCCTTCTAAAGCTAACGAAGGTGCTAGTCTATATGAAGAATTATGAAAGAAGATAGTTTTGATTTAGAACAATCAATTATAGGTGTAATTCTATTAAATGGAAAATATATTGAGCAACTTGTTATAGATGAAAGATTCTTCAGTGATCCACAAACTAAAAAAACAATTGAACTACTAAAGAAACAATACAATGAATTTCATACAGTAGATATTGTTGGTTTAACTGCAAATTATCCTGATTATTTTTCAGGAACTGGAAAAATATCAATAGAATTTTTATCAGAATGTTTAACAATGGGTTCACCAAATCAATTTGAGTATTATCAAGATAGTTTATTTAAACAATACATAAGAAGAATGCTACTTGGAGAAATACAAAAATTTCAAAATGGAAAAATTAATCAAGATGAATTATTAGATTCTATACACGCATTAGAACAAAAGACTTTATACAAAACATCAAGCAGTTTAACTGGGGAACAAATATATAATCTAATAACACAACAAAAGAAGAAAATAATATTTAATTATCAAAAATTAACTAAAGCAGCAAACATTCAAGAAAATGATTTAATTGTTATTGCAGCTAGACCAGGTATAGGTAAAACAGGTTTTGCAATTAATTTATTAACCCAATTAAGTGATAAGTATAAATGCCTATATTTCAATATGGAAATGACAGAGCAACAACTTTATAGAAGAATGGTATCAATAATCAGTAATATTCCAATGTTAGAACAAGATAGTTTATCAAAAGAGCATACATCAGATTTAATAAAAATAGAAAGTTTAAAATCAGCAAGTGAAAAGATAAGTAAGAAAAAAATAGAAATTATAACTGGTGGACAAACTATTAGAACAATCCGTTCAAAAATTATTAAAGAATCCACCAATGAACATTTAATTGTATTTATTGATTATGTTGGACTTATAAGAGATACAGAAAAGAATAGATCTAATTATGAAAGAGTAACTGATATAGTAAAAGAATTAAGACAAATAAGTCTAGATTATAACTGTACAATATTTGTTTTAGCTCAAATAAATAGAAATTCAGAAAAAGAAAAGAATAAGGAACCAAAAATAAGTGATTTAAAGGAATCTGGAGAACTTGAACAATCAGCAACAACAGTATTAATGTTACATGATGAAAATATGTATAAAAACTCAAGAGAAAGAGGACATGACATACAACTAATAATTGGAAAAAATAGAAATGGTTTAACAGGCAAAATGCAATTTGAATATGTAAAATCAACTCAAAGATTTATTGAATATGAAAGCAGTAAGGAGGATAAATAATGGAAGAAACAATAAGTTATGATGAATTAACTAAATTATTAAAAATACTATGGAACTTAAACATTTCTGAAAATGTTATTGAGAGACTATGTAAAGTAGATAATTTAAACAAATTAAATAAAGTTCAATATAATTATCTGTTATATATTCTCTGCTTGAAATGAGGTGATTAAATGGCTAGAAGGGTTAAAGTATTTGGAGGGCAAGAAGAAACACTACCAATAAAGAATCCTAAACAAATAGATGCATTATTATCTCACTTCATAATTAAAAGAGATAAATCAAAAAGTGAAATAAAAAAATTTCAAGCTGATAGAAATTATATGATGTGTTTAGTTGGATTCAATACAGCATTTAGAGCAGAAGATTTATTGCAATTAAGAAAAAAGGATCTAAATGGATATGTACACATTAAAGAAAATAAAACAGGCAAAATGCAAAACTTTAGAATGAATAAAGACTTTTATCAGGAAGTATTAGATTATTGTGATAGATGGGAAATAACAGATAATGAATACTTATTTATGGGGCAAAAGAAAAGTCAAACCTATGAAGGGAAAACCTATCCAATAATACTTCCAATAACTAGGCAACAAGGGCATAGAATTTTATCGAAAGCAGGAGATGCTATAGGTATTGATTATGTATTTGGATTACACAGTTTAAGAAAAACATTTGGATATCAATATATTAAGAATGGTGGTAATCCTGAAACACTAATGAAAATGTATAATCATGAGGATTATGATTATACAAAAAGATATGTTCATTGGGGTATTGAAGATGCAGAAGCTGATCGTGAAGCAATGTATATTGGACTAAATAATAACAAGAAAACTAAACTAACAAAAAGTACGAAATAACGATAAAAATAGTATAGGTAACATTTTTATAAAAAATAATAATTTAAAAAATATATTTTTATCTTATATTTTAAAGGTTTAAGCAAAAAAATAATCAATTATGAAAAAATTTACAGTTTAAGGGATTATGTAACATATTTTAACAAGGGAAAAGGGATGATATTATGAGGATATTTTTAATAGAAAATAAAGAATTTGATTTAGATAGATTAATGGAAAAATTATTGAGAACTGATGATATTAATGAAGTTATATCTGTTATGAGAGGTATTCGTAATAGAACTATATTTGTAAGTGTTATAAATAGATTACTTAATATGCTATCTGAAACAACAGAAGAAAATCAATATTTAATAAATAAGTTAAAGGAACAAAAAGAGGTTGAAATATTATGAAGGTGAAAAATGTTGAAATAAATAAATGGATTCCAGTAATGATATCAAAATATACTTACTTGGATATGCAAGAACAAATAAAACAAGCAGAAGATGGAACAATGGCACAATGTAATTTAAGAAGAGATATAGAAAAAAAGTTTAAGGAATATAAAGAAGAACAAGAAAGATTAATAAAGTTTAAAGATAATAAAATCTTAGGGTTAGAAAAAAGAATAAAAGAATTAGAAATTAAAATCAAAGAAGATTTTCCAAAAGTTATAACAAGAAAACTAAACTCCCAAAAAGGTGGATATGTTAAACAAATAAATATATTAAAAAATACCATTTCAGGTTATAGATTAAAAGCACAATTAAAAGAAAAAGAATTTAAAGCTTTAGAAGAAAAAAATAATAATCAAGCTTTAAAGATAAAAGAATTGTTAGATGAGCAAGGTCATACAATAGAGGAATACATGAATGATGGACTACCTCATAAAACAAAAAAAGCATTATTAAAGAAAAATAGGAGGAAATAAGAATGAAAGTAACAAATGTAAGTGTAAAAAAATTAGAAAATGCAGGAAATTTAAAAGGATATGCAACAGTTGTATTGGATGATTGTTTAGCAATCCATGATATTAAAATAATTGAAGGAAAAGAAAAGAAATTTATTAGTTTTCCATCAAAGAAAACTGTAATAAATGATGTAGAAAAATATTTTGATTATGTTCATCCAACAGTTCAAACATTAAGAGAAGAAATAGAAAAAGAAGTATTTAATCAATTTAATAAATAATTAGATATTTAAAAATCCCACCCATATATATGCACCGATTTCTTTGGATTTTTTTCATAATAATCAAATCCTTTCTATATAAAATAGCAACGAGTTTTAGGACACACCCTCTTATACGAAGTCCTGGTGGGATTGTTGGTTGCTATTTTTCTTATAATTGAGGTGTTAGTATGGATACAGATAAACTTATAATTGATAATATCCCATTAGTAAACTTAATGATAAAAGAATTGCATTGTAGATGGACTACTGATGATCAATATCAAAAATATTATGATTTTGGTTTAGAAGGATTAATTAAAGGTGCTAAGTCCTATGATGAATCTAAAGGTAAGCCAAGTACATATTTATGTATGTGTATAAAAAATAGTATATTACATTGTTTTTATTTAGATAATTTGCCTAAAAGAAAGAATCCAGTAGGAACTGATATATCACTTAATTATGCAATGTATAGTGATAATCTTTATGATTATACGGAATTAGGTGAATTAATTCCTGATCCAAAAGTAAATATAGAAGAAGAAATAGAAAAGAAAATTCAAATTGAAACAATAATAGCAGCAATTAATAGTTTAGATAATGAAAGAGATAAATTAGTTATAAAAATGTATTATGGATTAGATGGTTATAAAGAAGCTAATTCATGTGATGAAATAGCTAAAAAATTTGGTGTATCTAGAAACATGATTAACACTAGATTACATAGAGCTATAAATAAATTAAAAAAAGAATTTAAAAAAAACAAATATACAGTAATTAAGAAAGAAAAAAATAAAACATATGGTTTTGGAAAGGACAATTTGCTTATGAATGAAATAATAACAGCAACACAAGTAAAAGAAGAAAAACAAAAAACATCAACTACATTAAATAATTTAAACACAGTATTATTTCAACAAATAGATAAGTTGAATAATGACAATAGTGATTTTGAGCATGAAATAAGGAAAGCATATGCAATAGCTCAATTAGCTCAACAAATAGTAGCTAATACTAATACACAAATAAAAGCAGTAAAGCTCATGAGAGAAAAAGATATTACAGATGAAAAAGAACTTGCCATGTTAGGAATTAATAAATGAGATTCACAGAAGAAGAACAACAATTTATTAGAGATAATGCAAAAGGTATAGATACAGAACAATTAACTAGAATGTTAAACAAAAAGTTCAATACTAACTATCCTAGATATAAAGTTTATAGATGGAAGAAAAGAAATCACATATTAAGTGGAGTAGATACAAAATTTAAAAAAGGGAATCAGCCACATAATTATAAACCAGTAGGCAGTGAATTTATTAAAGATGAAGGTTATACTTTTATAAAAATTGCCGAACCGAATATCTGGAAACATAAAGCAGTAGTAATTTATGAAAAAGCATATGGAAAAATACCAGATGGATATTGTGTTGTATTTGCAGACCAAGATAAAACAAACTTTAATTTAGATAATTTAATTTTAGTAAGAAATAAAGATAAACTTACAGCTAAAAATAAACATCTGTTATTTGAAGATAAAGAATTAACAAAGACAGGAATATTAATAGCTAAATTAATAAATAAAACACATGAGAAGAAAGGTGAATAGTATGGAAAATGAAAATAAAATAAGAAAATTGTTAGGTAATGAATATCATTTATCAATTCATTATAAATCAGATATGAATAACTATAGATGGGTATTATTTAAAAAATATGATGATACAAAAATTTATTTTAGTGAAGATAATGAACCAATAATGTCCAGTGAAACAAATACTATTGATGAATTATATGAATATGCAAAAAAACATCATAAAATTGATGAACATTTCACTATTTTAAAGTCAAGTATATTTGTAGCATGTATTAATTTATTTGTTATTGTTATAAATATTATATTTTTTAATAATCAATTTATCAGAGGTTTTATCTGGGGAGTTGATTTTGTAATTATATTAAATAGTATCATACTACATATAATTTGGGAACATAACTGGAAAGTAAGACAAGAAATATTAAAAGAAAATATTTTAAAGTTAAGGAGGATGCATAATGAACTTTAATAATTATGGTGAAGTGATAAATGGAAAAGAAACATATAAAGCAATAGCTAAAGGGTTATTAGAAGGAAATACAATAGGAATTGGTTGGGATGATGAAGAATGTACACATCTTGATATTATCTTTAAATTAGGAATAGATAATAAATATGGTTGTTTTCAAAGAGGAATGCAAACTGAAGATTTATTTGTAAGTATAATAGATCATACATCTTATGGATTTATTCCAACAACAATTAAGGATGGTGGATATATTCAAGAAAAATTAAGATTTGAAAATGAAACTGGTGATAAATTAAAAGAACTTATAAATGGAATTATCATTGAATTAAATAATTTAGGTGATACAAATGATTAAAGGTGATGTGATACAATTTAATGAAAATCACAAATGGTGTGGTTGTTTAGGAATAATAACTGAAACTAAAGTAATACATAAAACTGATGAAGATGGAGTAAATGAATCAGATATTAGATATATGGTAGGAGTACCAATCCCCCAACAAGGAACAGCATTTATATTTACAATGGAATCTGATAATGAAATAGAATATGTTGGAAAAGCAGTATTAACTTTAAAGGATGATGAAAGTGAATAAGAAAAGATTAGAAGAAATAAGAGATAGCATAGATTTTCAACTAATAGTAGCTAATTCTATTGGAGTAAGAGATGAAATTGTTGATGAAGAAAAAGAATTATATGATTATGTGATACAACTAAAACAGAGAATATATAAAGTATTACATAGAATACAATTATTACAAATGGACAATGAAGTAACAATAAAAGATTTAGGCTTAATAGTCAAAGATTTAACAAGTAAAGAAGAATCCAACGGAGAAATAATAACAGATTGTCATGGTGATACAGTATTTGTAGATTATAAATAGGTGGTGATAAAGAATGAATGTATTTTTATATAGTGAAGGTGGAGAAGAATATGTTTCATATAGTCAAGAATATGTTGATGATTTAAAAGAAGAAATAACAAGATTAAAAGCAAGAGAAGAAGAATGTATGAACGCATATCTTCGTGCGACAAAATATGCTAGTGAAATGGAAGGTAAATATGTTGTTGATGAATATATAATAAATCAATTAGAAAAGTTTTTTAAATATGAATATGATAATGAAGTTAGACCATTAAATGATAGAAAAATTAGTGTATGGACAATTTGTTTAGATAAATTAAAAGAATTAAAAGAAGGTAGTGATAAAGAGTGAGTGAAATTGATATATTAAGAAAAAATATTTTTAATAATTTACAAGAAATAGAAGAAAAAGATAAAGAAATAGAAAGATTAAATAAAGAAAAAATAATATTAGAAAATGCTTTAAAATTTGTATTAAAAAAAGATGATAATTTTAAAATAGATTACAAGCAATTAGAAAAAGATTTAAAAGAATTGAAAGAAGGTAAATATGAATGAAGATTTAACAAAGAGACCTTTAGTAGAAATAATAACTGAATTAAGTTTTTTAGATCAAGAAATTGGAATGAAAGATGTTAAACATAAACATGAAATGAATAATTTAATACAAAGATATGAAATATTAAGACAAGAAGTTATTAGAAGATTTCCATTTTTAGAAAATGATGAAGCATTTAAAAAGAAAGAAAAGAAATTATAAAAGAAAAATAGGAGGAAAATATGTCTGAAAAAGAACTATCACAATATTTTCATCTTAAGAAAGAAATAGAAGATTTAGAAGAAAGAATAGAAACATTAGGCAATGGAGTAGGAAGTATCAAAATAAAAGATATGCCTGGTGGAAGTAATAAAATAATATCAATACAAGAAAAAATAGTTGAATTAAAAGAAAAATGGATCAATGCAAGAATATCAGCATTAGAAGAATATTTAAAAATAGGCAATTATATAGAAACAATAGAAGATTTAGAAATAAAACAGATAATGAGATATAGATTTATGGATTTAATGAATTGGGAACAAATAGGTGATAAAATGGGATATGAAAGAACAACAATAAGTAAAAAAGCAAGAGACTATATTAAAAATTCCCACAATTCCCATTAATATATGTTAAAATTATATTATGGAATATTTATAGAAATATAGATGCTACTAAGTATAGGTAGCATTGAGTAGATATAATGGTGGAATAGGTAGACACTTCGTGGGTAAGATATAACCATAATAGAGCCATTATCCTGAGGCAATAATTCCTAGAAAATAGGTGTAAGTCCAATGGAGGTAAATCATATAAGGTGCAAATCCTTATTTATATCTATTCAATGGTGCTTATAATAGGCACTTGGATAAGTATTATTTATCCATCTAATAACACACTATCTTTTATAGGTAGTGTACTGATGATATATAAAAGTCCTAGAGCAAAAGGTTTCATACTTTAGGGAATAATAAAAAGCCTTTATATCATTAGTACAGTATCTATAATTAGATACAAGCAATTTTATAATAGGACATTCTTATAGGCTTGAATGTTCTTTTTTTATGAGAAACAAAACTCTAAATAGGAAGTGATTATAATGCCCAGAGGTAAGAAAACAGATAATAAAATGATAGCTAAAATTATAGCTAGTTATGCCTTAACAAATAGCTATAATGCAACAGCAAAGAAACTAGGTGTAAGTGCTAATACTGTTAAAAATGTCATTAATAAACAAAAGAAAGACAATCCTGAAAAATATGCAAAAGTTTGCGAACAAAAAAAAGAAGCATTTGCAGAGCAAGCTAATGAGATAGTAAATAAGGGATTAGAACTATTAAAAAGAAGATACGATAAAGCACTAAAATATGAAGAACAATTAGAAGAATTAATTGTTTTATTAATGAATGCTGATGAAAAAGAAAATGATATTAAATATCAAGAAAAAATATCAATAGCTAAAAAGATAGGTAAAATTCAATTAAATAGTTTATCTGAAATAACAACATCAATGGGAACATTATATGATAAGATGAGACTTGCAAAAGGTGAATCAACAAATAATAATTCTTTAATGATACAAATGTCAGATGATATAAAGGAATTAAGTCAATGACATTTAGTATAGGAGAATTATATCCTAAACAAGTAGAGTTTTGTAAGGCTAAAAATAAATATGTTTGCTATGGTGGTGCAAGAGGTGGAGGTAAAAGTCATGTATCAAGAATAAAAATGTGTTTATTAGCACTATATTATCCAGGAATACAAATACTTTTATTAAGAAGAACTTTAAAAGAATTAAGAGAAAATCACATATTGCAATTACAAAAGATGTTAAAAGGAATAGCGACATTTAAAGATGCAACAAAAGAATTTATATTTCCAAATGGATCAAGAATAGTATTGGGCTATTGTGATGCTGAAAAAGATGTATTACAGTATCAAGGACAAGCATATGAAGTAATTACACTAGAAGAAGCTACTTTGTTTACCGAATTTCAATTTCAAGCATTAACAGAATCTAATCGTATGAGTGGAAATATGAAACAAGATTTTATACCAAGAATGTATTTTACTTGTAACCCAGGTGGTGTTGGACATCAATGGGTAAAAAGATTATTTATAGATAGGGATTATAGAGGAACAGAAAATCCTAATGATTACATATTTATACCAAGTTTGGTATTTGAGAATAAATATATAATGGAACACGATCCAAATTATGTAAGAGTGCTTGAAAATCTACCAGAAGATAGAAAACAAGCAATGCTATATGGTAATTGGGATGTATTTGATGGACAATTCTTTTCAGAATTTAAAAGAAGTGTACATGTTATTGAACCATTTGAAATACCAAAAAACTGGGATAAATATATTGCATTTGACTATGGACTTGATATGTTTGCTGTATTATTTATAGCAGTAGATACTAAAGGTAAAGCATATGTCTATAATGAAATACACAAATCTGACTTAATAGTTAGTGAAGCAAGACAAGTATTAAAAAGCTATATGAGAACTGACAAATTTAAAAGTATATATGCTCCACCTGATTTATGGAATAGAAATAGAGATACTGGAAAATCTACAACTGAACTATTTGGAGAAGGTGGAATAGGATTAACAAAAGTCAGTAATGATAGAATAAGTGGATGGTTAAATGTAAAAGAGTGGTTAAAAGTAAGAAAAGTAAGGCATGAGCAAACTGGTGAATTAATAGAAGATTCAGATATTAAAATATTTAGTAATTGTATTAATTTAATAAGATGTTTGCCACAGTTACAACATGATGAAAAGAATCCAAATGATGTAGCAACTGAACCACATGAACTAACACATATAACTGATGCATTGAGATATTTTTGTGTAAATAGAACAAGTCCAAGTAAAGAAGTTGTTAATAAAGAAAAGAGTTTTTATAACTTTTTTGAAACAAATAATAGCAATAAAGACTATGGAGAAGAAATAGTGGTGATTTAATGTTAGCTGATGTATTAAAACAAAAAGAAGAGGAAAGAAGAAAACAAATAGGCTATGAAATGGTAATGAAAAAAATGCCTATGAGTGTAGATACATTAATCTACTATGAAAGTTTATGCCCATGTGGTGGAATAGAAACATGGTTATATAATTTAAGCAAAATTTATCCTGATAATTTAGGATTTATGTATAGAAGAAATGATTGCAACATAGAACAACTAAAAAGATTAAACATACCATATGCTATGGATTGTGGACAAAGTGTAGAATGTGAAACAATAATATTTCCAACAGTATATGCTATGAGAGATGCACTTAAAAGAGGAAATCTTAAATGCAAAAGAAAGGTACTTGTAATACACTGTGATATGGACTACTTCACAGAATATGATGGACACATAGAAATACCTGAAGATGTAGAAATATATGGATGTAGTGAAACAGCAGCAAAACATGCAAGTAAAAGATTTAATAGAGAAGTAAAAGTGTTATGGAATCCAGTAATAGTACAAGAAGAAACCATAACATTTTTATATGCTGGCAGACTTTCTAAAGAGAAGGGAAGACATAGATTAGAGTACTTTATAGAAAGAGCAGAAGAATATGCAAGACTAAATAATAGAAAGATGCGAGTAAAGATATATACTGATCTACCATTTGATTTAGATAGATATGAGAGTGTAGAGTTACATGAACCAACAATGGATATACTACCAGAAATAAAAGCAGCTACATACTGTTTGCTTTTATCTGATACAGAAGGTTATCCATATGGATTACTTGAGCCACTAACACTAGGAGTTCCTGTGATAGTAACAAGACTTCCAATGCTAAAAGATGCAATGGTAGATAGCAGTAATGCAAAGATAATTGATTTTGATATGAGAAACTTAGATATGAATGATATTTTTAATAACATTCCTAAATTCATATATACTCCTCATGAAAGCAATAAACTATGGGATAGTATAGTTATACCAAAACAAGTTAAATCAAATAAGGCAAGATTAAAAAATGAATATAAATTAACTATTGGAATCCCAGTTTATAATTATGAAGAAATAGGTAAAGCAATAGAGAGTATTCCTAAAAGAGATGATATAGAAATAATAGTGGTAAATGATGGATCAACAGATAATACACTTGCCAGATTAAAAGAATATGACAACATTAAAGTTATCTCATATAAAGACAATAAAGGTACAGGATATGCTAGAAATAAAATACTTGATAATGCTAAAGGAGAATATATCTTAATGCTAGATGCAGATGATTATATTTATCCAGAAGTACTTGAAAGTATCTTAGGAGAGAATCATACAGAAGATATGATATTCTACAACTTAGAAATAAATGGTGGTACTGTATGGAGATTAAACAAAGGAAGTTTAAAAGAAGTATGTGGACAATCAAAACTAATTAAAAGGTCATTCGTAGATGTAATAAGATATCCTGAACTAATATATGCAGAAGATAAAATATTTAATGAGAGATTATTAAAAAAGAAACCAACAATGGTATTTACAAATAAAACACTATATCATTACAACTACCCAAGAAATGGTAGTGTATCAGATAGAACATTGAAGGGAGAAATATTATGAAAAAGAAAGTATTTAGAGCAATGTATGGATTCAAAAATGTAGAAGAAGAAAGAGAAATAATAAATAATTTATGGACTAAAAAAGTTGATAAAGCTGTAAAAGATATAAGTGGTAAGAAAAAAGAATCTACTAAAAAGAAAGTAGGTAAATAATGGAAGTATTAATCATATCGGCACTATCAATAGTGTTGATTTTTTTAGCATTTATATTAGGACTTCATTATGGTAGCAAGATTAAATCTGGTGAAGTAATAGAAATGCCTAATCCAGTAAAGAAAGTACAACAATATAAATCAATGAAGAAGGTAGAGGAAAAATTAGATAAAGAAGCACTTATTGAAGAAATAAATCTAGCAAATATAGATTCATATGATGGAACAGAATTAGGACAACAAAGTTTTCCTAATGAATAGGAGGTAGAATATGAATATAGAAGAATTAGAAAGAACAGATTTATGGAATTTATATGAAAAACATACGGATTTCATGAGGAAAAGAGAAATATACTCTGATAGTGATAAAAATTATCGTATGTATAATGGTGATCAATGGTATGGACTTAATGTAAAAGGAATTGAAAAAATACAACATAATTTTATTAAACAAATAGTTAAACAAAAAGTATCTAATATAACTTCTAATTTATTTGCAGTAAATTATAGTCCTGAAAATATAGAAAATACAGAATTTATGGAAATGGCACAAAAAACATGTGATTTACTCAATAAAAGAGCAAGTAAAGTATGGGATAAAGACTTCATGGATAAAAAGATAAAAAAATGGGCTAAGCAATCAGCAATAAATGATGAAGCAATAGCATATGTAACATATGATGAAAATGAAGATAATCCAGTAAATGAAATTATATCTAAAAATGATATTATGTATGGTGATGAAAATGAAGAAGAAATTCAATTACAACCATATATTATAGTAAGACAAAGAAAATCAGTGATAGAATTACAAAGAATGGCTAATGAGCAAAAAATAGATCCTAAATTAGTAGCAACTATTCAACCTGATAATGATACATCAACAATAGCAGGAGATAGTGGAAAAGAAGAAGTAGAAGATAAATGTTGGTTAATTACTAAATTTTATCGTAAGAATGGTAAAATTTATTTTCAACAAGCTACTAAGTATTGTGAAATAAAAAAAGATAGAGACATGGGTACACATTTATATCCATTTGCACATTTTAATTGGGAAGAACAAGAAGGAAATGCTAGAGGAATAGGAGAAGTAAGGCAATTAATACCTAATCAACTTGAGACAAATAAAACAGCAATGAGAAGAGCCTTAACTACAAAAAATATAAGTTATCCTCAAAAGGTTATAATGGAAGATAGTATTCAAAATATTCAAGATGTAAATAAAGTAGGTTCAACAATTAGATTTAAAAATATGGGTGGAACAAAAGCATCTGATGTATTTATGAATACAACACCAGGACAAATGGGTCCAGATAGTGAAAAATTACAAAATGAATTAATTACATTATCTAAAGATTTATCAAATGCAGGAGATGCAACAACAGGAAATATAAATCCTGAAAGTGCAAGTGGTAGAGCAATATTAGCAGTACAGCAAGCACAAAATCAACCATTAACAGAACAATTAATTGGACTTAAATCATTTATTGAAGATATAGCAAGAATATGGTTTGAATTGTGGCAAGTAAATGCAGAAGATGGATTGGTCATAGAAAATGAAATAACTAATCAAAATGGAGAAAAACAAGTTGAGGTGGTAACAGTACCATCTTATATACTTGATGCATTATCAACAAGTGTAAAAGTAGATATAACACCAAAAGGTGCTTTTGATAAATATGCACAAGAGTTATCATTAGAAAACTTATTTACAAATGGAAAAATAAGTTTTGAAGAATATGTTGATAGTTTAGATGCAGATAGTGTAATGCCTAAAGTTAAACTAGAAACAATAGTTAAAAATAGAAAAGAAGCTCAAGAACAAATAGCACAAATGCAAGCTCAAGCTAATGCTATGATGGAACAATCAAATCAAATAATGCAAGCTAGAGATGATATAGCTGCTATACAAGAACAAGGTAATAATATGGTAGAAACTACAGTAATGTAGTTTTTTATAATGCTCCAAACATTGTAAGAGGATAAAAGAATATGGAATATATAGTCTACAGGACTTTAAACTGGGAGGAAAAATGGAAAATAATGAAATGTTAGAACAAACTAACGAAACTGAAAATGTAGATACTCAAACTACAGAAGAAAATGGGGAAGGTATAGAACTAACTGATACCTCAAAAACATCTGAATCTGATGTCGTAGATGATGCTACTTCAAATGATGAGACAGATGAAAAAGAAGAAGTTAGAACATTTACTCAAGAAGAAGTAGATGCAATAGTTCAAAAAAGACTAGCTCGCAAAGAGAGAGATTTTCAAAAAGAACTATCAAAGTATAAAAGTGCTGAAGAAGTACTTAAAACAGGTCTTGGTGCAACAGATATAAATGATGCAGAGGACAAATTGAGAGAATACTGGGGAGAACAAGGTATGAAAATGCCTGAACGAGTAAAACCAGGATTAACTCAACATCAATTGGAAGTCCTAGCTCAAGATGAAGCAAATGAATTTATTGAGGAAGGTTATGAATCAATGAAAGCAGAAGCTAACAGATTGGCTAGTAAAGGCTACCAAAATCTTAATGAAAGCGAAAAAATTATCTTCAATAAATTAGCAGAAACACTAACTAATGAAGATAATAAGAAAGCTTTATTAAAATTAGGAGCAAGTGAAGATATATTATCTGACAAATCATTTAATGATTTTAGAAAGAAATTTAATTCAAATGTTCCAATAAATGAAATATACGATATGTATATGAAAAATAATAAAAAGAAAACTGTCAAAGAAAATCCAGGAAGTATGAAAAATAGTGATGTTAATATTACAAAAGATTACTATACTCCTGAAGAATTATCTAAATTAACAGAAGAAGATTTAGATGATCCAAAAGTATGGGAAGTAGCTAGAAAATCTATGTATAAAAACGGAACTAAAAATTATTATGAATAATCCTGGTAAAAAAGAAGGAGAGTGATGAAAATGGCAGTATCTAATTTTCAACAAACAATTTGGAGTAAATCAATTCAAAAAGCACTAAAAACTATAACTTCATTAAGAAATCACTGTGATTTCCAATATGAAAAAGACACAAAAAATGCTAAAGAGGTAAAAATACTTAATGTTGCAAGACCAACTATAAGAACTTATAGTCCAGGTACACCACTTGTATTAGAAGCATTAACTGATGCAAGTCAAACTTTACAATTAAATCAATATAGATATTATAATATTGAAGTTGAGGATATTGATAAAGCACAATCAGTTCCAGGTTTAATGGAAGCTGGTACTGAAGAAGCTGCTCGTGGTCTTTCTGAAGAAGGAGATAAATATGTTGCTTCTATAATTGAAACAGCAGTAGAAGATGGAACTAATCCAATCGGACAAAGTTCTACAGTAATTTCATTAACTAAAAATAATGCAGTAGCTGCAGTAGAAGATGGATTTGCTTACCTTTATGAAAAGAATTGTCGTGTAAATGATACATTCTATCTAGAAGTAGCACCAAAAGTATTCACTATCTATAGACAAGCATTAACTGAACTATCTACAGATAATCCTGAAATATTAAAGAAAGGTGCTGTTGGTAAAATCAACAATGCTTATGTATGTATTGAAAACTTACTTCCAACTGGTAAAGTAGGAACAGGTTCAGCTGATGATACATACTATAATGTATTAAGAACATCTAAAGCAATAGCATTTGCTGAACAAATTGATAAAGTAGAAGCATATAGACCAGAAGGTGCATTCCAAGATGCAGTAAAAGCTTTATATGTATTTGGTGCTAAAATAGTTAGACCAGATGAAATCTATGTAATCAAAACAGCAATGTAATTAAAGGGCTATAAGCCCTTTTTTTCGTGAGAGCAGTATAAGAGTGGTGCAACTCCACTCCTTGCGACCAAGGAGGATAAAATATGCAAAAAAACAATGAATTATTTATTGTAAGACCAAATTTAAAACAATATTATGGTAGAACAATAAATAAAGAAATGACATTTGATGAATCAACCGAAGATGGTAGAGTACATCAAACATTAGAAAATCTTGTTTTAACTACTGTCATACATGATGAACAAGAATTTAACGGAATAAAAAGTATAGAGGACAGTAAAATGGTACAGGAATTACCAGAGGGAACTATTCTTATATGGAATGAAAGAGATGGTTATATAATTCCTAATGTTGCTGTATATAAAATGAAAGATTTAGAAGAAGAAATGAATGACATAAAAAGAATATACAAAGACAATACTGATATGAACCCAAAGGAGGGATAATATGACACTATTGGAAATGAAGGAGAAAGTATATAGACTTATAGAAGAATTAAGTGATAGTGCATCTCCAACAGAAGAAACTGAACCAACTGAAGAAGTTGTGAATGAAGAAAACACAGAAGAAGTAGTTGAGGAAACAACTGAAGAAGAACATTTAACGGATGATCCTGATTATGAAAAGAAAATTAATACTTGTATCAATATAATACAAAATGAACTTGCTAGAATAAAGAAAATACCTGCTAAAACTACATATAATACAGAAACAAGTCAAACAGGTAATGTTTATACATTTGCTAGTGATATATATCAAATTGATAAAATTATAGGTTGCAATTTTACAATAATTGGTAAAACAATAATATTTGATGAAAAATATAAAGGCAATGTAGATATCTATTACTATAAATATCCTACTCCAATAACAGAAGATACTGATGATGAAACATATATATTTGAATTAGATCAAGATGCACTTGAAATAATGCCATTCGGTGTAGCTGGAGATATGCTAAAAAGTGATCCATCTACTAACTATGGTGCATATTATTCAAGTAGATATAATGAATTAAAACAAATGCTAGATTCAAGAGTAACAAATGGAGTAATCATTATAGATGAAAGTGAGGCATTAGATTTTTAATGGCAGTAGAGATAGTAAATAGAAATTATAGTAATTTTAGAGGAGTAGACTTTAGTAATAGTGAAGTAAATTTATATAGAAGTCCAGATTCAGTAAATATGTGGAAAAATTATGATGATGGGGAAGGAATAGAAACAAGACCAGGTATGACACTACTAGGAGAATTTGGTAGTCAAATATTTGGTCTCTTTTTTTATAAAGTTCAAAATGTAATACAAGTAATAGTACATGCAGGTACAAAATTATATAGATGGACTAATTATCCTAATAGTCCAGTAGAAAAAACTGAATTATTTAGTGGTATGAAACCAGCATTTAGTAATTTTCATGTATTTAATAATATTTTATATATACATGATGGATTAAATTATTTAGAGTATAATGGAACAACTTGTAAGAGTGTAGAAGGTACAATACCAATAACAAGGTTAGGAACAACACCATCTGGAGCAATTTATAAAGATGATGCTGATTATGTATATCAAGATATCAACTGTTTAACAAGTTTAAGAAAGAATGGATTTGTTGCAGATGGTGAATCAACTGATTACTATCTAGATTCAACTAATTTAGATCCTGCAACAACATATATAATGCATGCAACAGTAAATGGTGTAGATAAGATAGAAGCAGTAGATTTTACTGTAGACAGAACAAATGGAGTTGTTACATTTAATCAAGCTCCAACAGCACCACTTGAAGATGGAGATAGTAATGTAATAATAACTTATTCTAAAACTAATACAGAATTAGCAAATAGAGTAAAGAAATGTACTATATCAGTAGAGTTTGATAATAGGATATTCTTTAGTGGAAATCCTGATTATCCAAATACAGTATTTCATACAGAACTAGAAGATCCGAGATATGTAAGTACACAAGGATATTCAACTGTAGGTTTAGATACTGCTAATATAAAAGCCTTAATACCAGGTAATGATATATTATGGGTATTTAAAGAAACAGTACAAAACTACTCAAATGTATTTTATTTAACTCCAACAATAGATAATGAATTAGGAAAGATATATCCAAGTGTAACAGGTAATATATCAACAGGATGTATTTCGACAGGAGTTAATTTCAATGATGATATATGTTTCTTTAGTAGGAATGGATTAGAAGCAATAGGAAAAACTTTAGGGGATGATCAAATACTTGTACATAGGTCAAGTATGGTTGATTCCAAAATGATAAGTAATACTAATTATAAAAATGTTAAAATAGCCGAATATAGAGGTTATTTGATGTGTTTATTAGATAGTAAAGTATTTCTAGCTGATAGTAGAAATTTATTTGAAAAAACAGCAGGTAAAAATGAATATGAATGGTTTTATTGGGAATTACCGAATACTATCAATTTTATGACAGAATATCAAAACGATTTATATTTAGGAAATGCAGATGGAAAGATTTACATATTAGAAGGTACAACAGATACAGTACCAGTTTATAATGAACAAACAGAACAATATGTAGAAACCTCTGTAGGAATATCAAGTAAATGGACAACAACAAGAGATACATTTAAGTATGCTAGTTATAGAAAAATAACTAATAAAAGAGGTGGAACAGCATCAGTAAAAAGTATGAATAATGATGCTGTTAAATTAAAAACTATAACAGATTTAAGAACAAATGAAATAGGAACATATAATGATAGTAAAGGTTATATAGTTTATAGAGTAAAAGAGAAAAAATGGAAATGGATTCAATTAGAATTTAGTTCAAACAAACCGTTTGGACTTTTTTCATGCACTTTAGAATCTTTCATTGGTGGATATGTAAAAAGATAGGAGGAATATAAATGAGTGAAGAAGAAAGATATCAAAAATTAGCAAATGAAAGACAGGCAGCAATAGATAATTCAAATAAAACATATGATGATTTGCTAAATCAAAATGATGCATATACCAGAAGTAATAATGAGTTTTTAACAAATTATCAGAATACACAAAATGATATATATGATAAACAAACTGCTTTTAATGTAGGATTACAAGAACAAAATAAAGAAAAAGCAGAACAAGAATTTCAAAAAGAAGCACAGGCTAGTAAAAATGCTTATTATGATTTTATAAACCCATATGGAGTACAAGCAGAAATACAAGCTAAAAACGGATTAAATAATTCAGGATATAGTGAAACAGTAAAATCTCAAGCATGGACTACTCAACAAAATAGAACAGCACAGGCTAGAGCTAATTTAAATAATGCTAAATTGCAATTTGATAATGCTATAAAAGAAGCATATTTAAACAATGATACACAAAAAGCACAATTAGCTTTAAAGATGTTAGAACAACAACAGCAAGAGGCATTAAGAAGTTTTAATTACAGAAGTGATATAGGACAACAAAGATTAACTAATAATCAAAACTTAGATACTGACTATAATAATAGGTACAATACACTTTATAATCAAATTCAAGATGAAAAAGCTAAAGCAGAAGCAATAAGACAATGGGAAGCTGAAATGCAATTTCAAAGAGATCAAGCAGCTCAAGCTCAATCAAATTGGGAAAGAGAATATGCTTTAAGCCAAGCTAACTCATATTCAAGTAGAAGTAGTTCTGGTGGTTCTGGAAACAGTTATGATGTTTTAACAGATATTAGTAATAATAGTCAAGATATTGGAAAAACAGTTAATCCATATACTGGAACAAGAAACAAAGATGCTGATACATATGGTACATTCTCAAATGATTATCAGCCAAAAGGAATAAGTGGTTATGGAACAGTAAGCAAAACAGGAGATACTATAGCAGTAAATGGAAAAACACAAAATATATGGAAGACTCCAGATGGAAGTAAATGGTACTGGGATGGAAGAAGTAATCAATATGTAAGAATTTCTTCAGGAACTACTGGTAAATCAGCAGCAGGTGGTGGAGCTGGTGCATTTGGTGCAGCTATTAATGCAATTTCAGGTGGAGGCTTCAGATAGGAGGTATATCTAATGGCACATTATATTTTAAACAATGATGGAAGTATAACAAAACAAAAAAAGAAAAAGAACATGTTAGATCATGCTGCTGATGCAGGGAAATTCATATTTAACTTACCAACTACAGCAGTTAAAACAGTTTATGATGTTGGTAAAAATGTAGTAAAAAATACACCAAAGACTCTTGCACAAATTGATGCATTTAGAAGAAGTTCTCCTAAAGAAAAAGTAACAACAGGTTTAAAGACAATAGGAAATACTGCAACTAATATGGCACATGGTACTGGAAAAGCAGTAGAAAATTTTTATGATTTCACATTAAATGCTTCTAATAATGTAAATACTGCACTTGAAGAAAAGTTAGGAATAAAGACAAAAGAAGAAGCACAAAAGTCAAGAAAACAAGCTCAAGATATAATAAAAAGAGATTTAACAACTGAAGCAGAAAATGCTTTAGGTTGGACTGATGAACTTAGAAATGAATGGGAAAAAGGATCACTTGTAAAAAGGGATAATATAGGAGGTCAAGTTTCACAGGCAATAGGTGAAATGATGCCAACATTAATTGTTGGTAATAAAATAGGTGGTTTTCCACAAAATGCAACAAAAGTTCAAAAATTAATAAGTTCTATACCAACAACTCAAACAATGGGAATTGGAGCATATGGTGGTGCATTAGAACAAGCATATAATGAAGGAGCTACTACAAGTCAAGCAAATAAATATGCTTTAGGAAATGCAATAACAGAAGTTGCTACTGAATGGCTTACAGGAGGAGTTCCTGGAGTTAATGATGTAGGTTTTTTAGATAATTTAGAAGAAAAAACTTTAAATAAAGTTTCAAATAACTTAGCTAGATTTTTAATAAAAGAAGGATATAATGTAGTAGGTGAAGGTGCTGAAGAAGCACTAAGTGAAATGATTAATCCAATATTAAAAAATGCAACATATTCACATGGAGAAAAGATTAATTGGAATGATGTTATTCAAAGTGCTGTTGTAGGAGGTTTAACAGGTGGTATATTAGACTTACCTGGTAATGTATCAACTTATAAGTATGATGTAAATAATTCTAGAAATAACATAAATCAAACTAATTTAAATGAAAATGCACAGGATAGTATAAATCTACCTACTAATCAATATGTACCTCAAAATGACTTTAAATCACCTACAAATCCAAATCAAAATATTAATATAAATGAAAATATTAATCCTTTAACAAATCTACAAGAATTTACACAAAAGCAACAAGAAGTAAGAAATCAGCAACAAATTGAAGATACAAATAAAAGATTAAATACATTAGAAGAACAACTAGAACAACAAGGAACTAGAATATTAGAAGAATCTGAATCTCAAAGAGAGGCAATGATAGAAAACTTTAAAGAGTATTTAGAGGAACATAATATTACTAATCCAACACAACAAGATATAAATGATTCTATTACTGATTTAATGAGCTATGATAATGATTTGGATTTTGCTGATACAATTAAAGCTGAAAAATTATATAATCAATATGTAAAGGAATATATGCAAGAAAATGGTATTCCTTTTAATAATGAAAAATCATTTAAAGAAAAACAACTAGATATAATAAAAAAATATAATCCTATGCAAGATGATTACCATACAGGAATTAGAAATATAGAAGACATTAAGACATTGCAAGAAGCGATTAATGATAGTGATTATATAGACTATGATGAATTTAACCCTGATTTAACAAGGCAAGATATTGAAAATGCCATTAGAAGTGGAATGATAACAGTATATAGTTCATATCCAATAGAAAATGGTGTGTTTGTATCTCCATCAAAGATGGAAGCAGAAAGTTATTCAGGAGATGGTAAGATATATTCTAAAGAAGTACCAATAAATAGTGTAGCATGGATAGATCCAACACAAGGACAAATGGCGACTGTTGTAACTTTACCAACAATAAATAAAGGAAATATTCCTATTAATAAAGAAGTTTTTAACAAATATGATAATGTTAAAGATATGATGAATAGCGAAATTAATAATTATGATGGCAAATTAAATGTTAAAGATGCATCACAAATTAGTGAATTAAATAATATAGATTTATCTAAGTTAGATAAGACTGCAGTTTATCATTTAGCCACAAGTATTTTTGATAAATACAATAGTACTAATCATTTTAATAATGATGGAAATAAAATAATTGTTTCTCATGCTGATATTAAAGAAAGTATTAAAAATATTTATAATGATAACCAAATTAAATATTTAAAAGAACATTTACAAGCATTTTCAGATTTAGGTGATATTATAGAAAGTGCAACTTTATCTTCACAAGGAATAGAAAATAAAAAAAATGTGCAATCTGCACATCAGCATAATAATATATGGAGTTATTATTTAAATGGTTTAAAAATAAATGGTGATACATATTTATTTGAATTTGATGTTGTTTCAAGGGATAATGGAGAAAATCATTATAGAGTTCAGAGAATACAAAAAACAGATGCCTCGGCTGGAAACACTGTTAATAACAGCATAACTCCAACTTTAGAGACACCTGTTTCTAACAATAATGATACCATAAATAGCAAAAAAAGTCAAATATCATTACCATCACAACATAATATGCAACAAAATCAGAAAATAATACCTAATAAAAAAGATTTTGAAACTAAAGTTCAAGAAAAGGTAACAAAAAAAGTAGAAAATAAAGGATTAGAAGCATTGAAAAAGGCATCCAATATTGGTAGAAATGATCTTCAATTAAATAGAAATGAAGCTAAACAATTAAAAGAAAGTCTAAAGCAATATATAGGCAAAACTAAACAAGAATTAACTAATTCCAAAACATATAATGATATAACTAATACAGTAAAACAATTTATGGAAAATCAAATAGAAACTATAGAAGGTGAAAAAGTTAATTTAAGTGATTTAGATATAAAGAAGGCAACTAATAAGATATTTAATTCTTTGGTAAATAATTCATTATCTAATCAAGAAATAACAGATATTAAAAATGAATTAGCTGAAAAATATTCTAGAAGAACAAGGCAAGCAGTTCAAGAAGAATTATTAGAAGATATGGGAATAACTTTAGAAGATATATCTGTAGGAAAAGATATTAATGCATTAGACTTTCAAAGAACTGATCCTATAAGATTAAATGAAAAGGTATTTGGTGCAGAAACAGGTAAAAAGATAAATGATGCAACTATTAATAGAACAAAGCATAATGAAGCTGAAAGAACTAGATTCTTAAATAAAGAAAGAAGTGAGATAAAAAAATTAGGTATTAAACCTCATTCTAAAGAAAGTGCTGCAGTTCAAAAATATGGTGAAAAACAGTTTATTAGTGATAAAGGTGAAATTGTTAAGTATGGAGATAGAGAACTTAGTGCAGAATTTAAAGATGTAACTACACAAAATAAAATAAAACATGCTGCTGAAGTATTAAGAAATAAATATGATAAATATATAGATCAAATTAATAGTGTAATTACTGATTTAGGGTATGATCCAATTCCTAAAAGACCAGATTACATGAGACACTTTCAAGAGATTAATGATAAATTAAGTCAATGGGGTGTTCCATTAAATCCAACTAATCTAAACGAAAATAATATACCAACGGATATTAATGGTTTAACAGACCAATTTAGACCTGGTAAGAACTGGTTTGCAAGTGCAATGAAAAGAAAAGGATTAAGAACAACATATGATGCTATAACAGGTATTGATGGTTATTTAGAAGGTGCAAGTAATTTAATTTATCATACAGAAGATATTCAAAGATATAGAGTATTAAGTAAATTTATTAGAGATACATATGGTCAAACTCATGGTATGGATAATATAGATCCAAGTACTGAAGAAGGACAACAAAGAATAAATGACATATTTGATAATAAATTAAGTAAATATGTTGCATGGTTAGATGAACAAGCAAATTCATTAGCAGGTAAAAAAGGTGGAATAGATAGAGCAGCAGAAAGATTATTAGGTAGAAAAATTTATTCAGTGTTAGATGCAGCAAAAAAACAAGTTGGTTCTAATATGACTGGATTTAATGTAAGAAGTGCATTAACAAACTTTGCCAGTGCTGTACAAGGTGTATCTAAAACAAATAAATTAGCTTTCTTAAAGGGTACAATATCTACAATGAAGAATATAGTCCATAATGATGGGTTAATAAATAAATCTGACTTCTTAACAAGTAGATTTGGTAGTAATCAATTATCTAAAAAGTTATGGCAAAAAGCAAGTAATGCAGGACAAATATTTATGACAGGTTCAGATTATTTTACTGCTAACCAAATATGGAGAAGTAAATATTATGAAAATCTATCTAAAGGAATGAGTGAAAATCAAGCTATAAAAAATGCTGATGATTTTGCAGCAAGAATAATGGGAGATAGATCTAAAGGAGCAACTGCTGAAATATTTAATTCTAAAACACTTGGATTATTAACTCAATTTCAATTAGAAGTAAATAACCAATGGTCATCAATAGTTCATGACAATAAGATGGATTTAAAGACTGGTAATAAATCAGGAGCAACAGTAATGTTCCAATTAGGACAACTTGCAGCATTAAGTTATTTATTCAATAATATGATGAAATCTCTAACAGGTTCAGATGTAATGATAGATCCAATAGATATGTTAAAGAAGATACTTGGTGGAGATGATGATGAAGAAAAGACAACTGAAGAAAGAGCTAGAGAAGTAATTGGTGATTTAATCAATGATATACCATTTGCTAGTTTTATGACAGGTGGTCGTATTCCAATGTCAGAAGCATTTAAAGGTACTGAATCATTATTTAAATATGCTACAGGTCAAAAAGATAAATATGGTAATAATATAAAATCATCTGATGTTAAGAAAGATTTAATAGAAAGTGGTTTTTATTGGTTACTTCCTACAGGGTATGGTCAAGCAAAGAAAACTACTAAAGGATTATCAATGTATGATAAGAAATTACCTATGGCTGGTAGTTATACAGATAGTGGAAATTTAAGGTTTAGAGCAGATGAATCAACAAGTGGTAAGGTAAAAGCGGCATTATTTGGACAATATTCTAGTAAAGAATCTCAAAAATATATAGAAAGTGGTTATAAAGCAATAAATAAAGCTAGATTAGATGAAGTTAAAGAGTTAGGAATGTCTGCATCAGAATATAGAAAGTATCGTGAAAACTTAAATAAAGCAGGAACAACTAATGCAGATAAAATAGAATATATAGCTAATTCAAATTATTCTAATAAAGAAAAAAATATTATGGCAAAAAATGTATTAGGTAGAGATTTTGACATAAAAGAATACAATAAATATAATTCGTATGAAGAATATGATTATGCTACCAAATATCCTGATAAATATTCAGT
>Ga0265298_10001353_pt1 | contig 36270 bp, 38 predicted proteins | sample AusTroGonzalo_MG_3_FD_193486 | JGI IMG/M metagenome (GOLD analysis project Ga0265298, IMG submission 193486) | Bovine rumen microbial communities from tropical cattle in Woodstock, Queensland, Australia - Gonzalo_01 | ecosystem: Host-associated > Mammals > Digestive system > Stomach > Rumen ...
TAAGTGCTTTTTGTTCGTTTTCCATAGCATTAACAAGTTCTTCGTAGTCGTATTTGTTTTTAATTAAATTGTCATTTACCAAATTTGAAACCGACTTTAATAAATCTAAAAATTCATAAGCATTTATTGCATGTACCAATTCAGGTTTAATCTGAAGAACTGCATTGAGATATTGTAAAAATCTTCCGATTGCTTCATATACTTCAGCATTACAGAATTTTTCCAATTCGCCGTTAAATTTTAATTTATACCAAAGTTTATTATCTTTCATTGCTTCAGATACAATTTCAGGTATAAAATCGCCTTCTTTTATTAGCTTCTGTTTATAAGCAATTTGTATTTCATCTTCTTCAGGTAGTGCCTTGATATCATCAAGTGTTTTACCAAATAAACCACATTCACTAATAATTGAAATTGCCCTATGGCATACAGGTTCAATTGTTTCTGATTTTTCCTGTGTCAAAAGTCCGTTGATTGATTTTCCTCTTATTGACATTCTATAACTTGATTCAGTTGCAGTCATTTGTGTTTGGTTGTTAAAATCAAGCAACTGGTCTATTTTAAATATATTTACTATATCTTTTTTTAGTTCAGGAATTAAGAAATTAACAACCGCTGAAATATCACCAACTTGTGAAATTGGGAATATCGGACTTTGACCGTTTGCTTGCGCTTGTGAGTTAAATGTTGTTACTGAACCTGCTGAACGATTAAACACATTACCTGCAACAAGTGCGCCTGAAATAACACCCAGTGCAGGGTCAGTTGTTTTTTCAATATTATCAACCGTATTACCTGCAATATGGTTTAACATTTTAATTGATGAAATTGCTAATGTGCCTGAACTTTCGCCATATATTTGATTGTTTACACGTATTGCACGACACATTGCAATAGGTAATTTGGTAAAATAATCAACTTTAAAAACCTTGCTTTGTGAATTTTCAATAAACCAGTAACCTTTATATCTTGCACCGTTCTTGCCACGTTTACCCATGGCATAAGAATTATTCGGCAAAATTCCAAATACAATTTTAAATTTCTGATTATACTTTTTACCTTCAACTGCTCTTTTTAATTCATCAGGTAATTTATTTACAAGTTCTTCTGAATATGAACCGTCTTTATAACAAAATTCTTCAATTATCTGATTTAATCGCCAATGATAAACTGTATAAATCACATCAACTTTGTTGTTTGAACCTTCGTCAATACAAGAGTTCCAAACACCAAAAGGTTTAAAAGATAAACAACATTCACTTTGTCCATTTTCAAATTCTTTTGATTTAAAAGTTCCTATACCTGAAGTTCCAAAACTGAATTGTTCATAACAGTACGATTTTAAAATTGATTGAAAACCTGCATCAGTTGCGTTCATTTGTTCAAGAAAAATTTCAGTTGCTTTTTTATAGAATTTTGATAAATCAGTTCCTTGTGCTTTTTCTTTAATGTATTTTGAAGGTTCTAATGTAACTGCGTTAAGATTCCATAAAATACCTGCAAGATAATCACCTGCTTGATTTACAGAAATAAACGCTGTCGGGTCATTTATAAAAATATCTTTTTGTTCATTTGGTTCTTTGTTATCTTCAAATTCAGTGTTTATTTCATTTGTGATTGCAACATAATCTTGTACATCTTTCCAACGGTCAATGTATCTGTTACGTTCGGTTTTCAATTCCCCGAAGCGTTCAATTACAAGTCTTTCTTCTTGTTCTGTTATGTCAATATTATTCATTATTAATTTCCTTCATTGTACAGGCTTATATCACCTTTGTAATAAATCTGAAAATTTTCATCTTGATATTCACTTTTTTTAAAACCCAAAAGTCTTAGCCACTTTTGAATTGTTGTATTCTGTTTATAGCAATTATCCATAATTAACTTATATTTTTTTGACCATTCATCAACCTGCTTTTTTGCGCCTTTTATAAAAGTGATAACATTCCCTTTATGCAGGTCATCTGTTGTTAAAAGAAAAATACCTGCTGATTCACAACCTTCTTCAATAAGACCGTATAAACCAACAGGTTGGTTATTTCGTAAGAGTTTTACAACATATATATAAGAGGATTTTATCGCTTTAAATGCTTTTTCTAAATAATCAAATTCACCATAAATCTTTTTCAATTCTGTTTTTGTGTCTTCACAAAGATTTTCAAGTACGGCTTCAACAATATAACTTGCGTTATATGAATCTTTATCTAATAGTTCACTATACATTAACCAAATACCCTGCGTACAGATTTACCTTCTTCGCTTTTTAATTCTTCACCGTTATTTTTACCTTCTGTTTCTAATAAACGTGCTTTTGCTTTAGCGGTATCTTCTTTTTCTTTTTTTGCAGAACTAAGTGCAGCAGAATAATTTAATGATTTTGGTTTTGCAAATATACCCATTTATTGTTCCCCTTCCTTTATAAACTGTTTTACTGTCATTGTTGGCAAATTAAAATTTCCATTTGAATATTGATAAATTTCAATAACTGAATTTTCTTGAAGTATTCTTTTAATTTCTGTTTTTATTCTGTCTTGAAAAAATACTTGGTGAACCGTGTTATCACCAACAATCAATATTTTTTTATATCCTTTTGAAATTAAATATTCGATACAGGCAACCATTGTTGAACCTCTAAATTGAATCTGACCTGCATAAATCAGCCTTGGATTATAAGCCCAATCACGGATTGTGATAATTTCCTGTGGATAATTTACAAGTAAATTACCGATAACCCCGTAATCAGAACAAATTCTATATGTCGGGTTCAAATATTGCGCATGTTGGTTTAGTGCATATTTAACAATATCAGTATTTTTTAAAAGTTCAATGTCTTCTTGATTAACAAAAACTTGTGTTAAAATAATTGCTTTCATTTTTAAAGTCGTTGTTGCCAATTTTTATTTACTGTCTTAATTTGATTAGCTTCAAAACCAAATTCTTTTGTTGAATATGAAACAGGACTTGCAAAAGTTAATGCCAAAGAATCTGCAAAGTCAGTTGAATGAATTTCTGTACCTTTTACAATATTTTCTTTTTTTTCAAGTGAATATCTTCCGGTTGAATCAGAAACTTTAAGGTCAGGTATTATTGAAATATCCCTTACAAATTCTTCAATAAATTCTTGGTCTTTTATATAAACTCCGCCTTCTTGAATAAACCAACTGCGCATTTTATCAAACATTTCTGCACGTCTGTTTGTATATTTTTTGTTATCATATGCACTTGAACCAAATTGAACAAGTTCAATTAATGCACTCATACCTTGTGAAACTAAAATGTCATAAACCCCTGTACCGTGTCCATAATCTATAAACACCCTTGCAGGTTTAATTGATTGAATCAATCGCATAACAATTCCTGCTAGTCGTACATTATCCATTTTTTCAAATCTGTAAAACTTCTGTATTACCCTACCTTGTCTTATGGTAATAATTGTTCTATCTGAACTTCTTGCAGGGTCAATTCCTATTAAAACTGGTAAACCTTCACCTGTAAACCCTCTGTTTTTTCTTGCGCTTTCAATAAAGTTTAAAGGTATTAATGCGTTTGAAGTTGTAACAAATGCTTCTTGTATTGAACTTGGATATTCTTGTTTAAAAAGATATTCTCTACCTTTAAAGTCAGATAAAAGTTTTGCCCTTCTCCACATTAATTGTTCATCATCAAGATTATGAATTGCTTTTAATTCAAGTTCTTCATCATTCCATTTAACAGGTTCAGTTATTTTTCTTCTGTATTCTGCTTGTTGAAACCAAGCATAAAACAGTGTCATAAAATCAGATTTCGGGTCTAATCCCGATTGAACCATATTATAAAAGTATGCACCTTCTCCTGACGTACCGTTTGCAGTTGATTCAAGTATTAATTCTGAATCAGGATTATCAGGAATTGTCTGCAACATACCTGATACAATATCATTTGCGTTATTCCAAAATGCAACTTCAGAACCGTGAAAATAATTAATTGTCATACTTCGACCAACTGATTTACTTCCTGCCGTTCCAACTCTAAAACTTGAATCAGTACATAATGCAAGTTCTTCTGTACTATCTTTTAACAACGGTATTTTAAGTGCATCAGGTAAATTGTCATAATATCTTTTCGTCATTGAAAAAATATTGCGTGCTGAATCTGATTTATCTGCAAGAACAAATGCGTTTTTTGCACGGTTAAATAAAATTTTTGAAAAATACCTTGCTTCTGTCATTGTACTCATTCCGACCTGACGAGATTTTAAAAAAATAATCTTACAAGGTTTACCCTGCTTTTTGCGTTCTTCAATACGTCTATGTGCATCAAGCTGAATATTTGAAAAATTAAAATTAATAACACCTTGATTTTTTGTTTTGATTTTTAAAAAATTACTTGCAAAATACGGTAAATTGTCTTTAAGTTTTTGAAGTTTATCAAAATTTATTTCTTCTATCATTTCAATTTATCCAAAACTTTTGCAAGTCCACCACCTGTAACTTGGTGTTTATCAACAAAATGACCTGCAAGTTTACCCTTTAATTCAATAGCTTTAATTTCTTGGCTGTAATTCCCTTTATCTTTTTTTGCTCTTGCTCTTACTTCATCAAGTTCATCAAAACAATCTTTTGCACTGTATTTTATTTCATCTTCAAATACTTCTTGTACATTTGCTTCTGCTTGCTTTATCCATAGGGCAATCTTAGGGTTTTTCAATAGTTTGTTTACTTCAGTGTTTATCGTTGCTTCGCTGCTTCCATTGCAATCATACGCAAAACGATATGCTTCAGCACCGTTATTGCCGTTTATTGCATAACGTAAAACAAATTGTTGTTGTTTTTCTGTTAGCTTTGGTAAGTCAGCCATTGTCAACCTTCCCTTTAGGAGTTTAAGGGGATAAAATTTATCCCCTTAAATGAGAACAAAAAAGAAAACCGCACTGATTATACTGTTACTTCAACAGTATTAACCATTTCTTTTTGTCCGTAGAAATCGCATCTAGTTTGTTTTATTGCAATCACTTCACCCTTTTTATTGTGTATTTCCTTATTTTCACCATAACACCAACCAAAGGGTTTACCTTTTATGATTTTAATATCATCAGACGTATAAAGTTTTCTTAAACTTTCCCGTTCAATAATATCTTTTGCTTTTCTACCTGAATCTTTTTGTGAAAATATTTGATTCGTTATATTGTTTTTTTCTTCAAGAACAGTGATTATTTTTGGATTCTTACCGTATGTTTCAAAGATATAAAGTTTACGTTCGGTAAAATCATTCATATCTGCAAGAAACCAAATAATCTTATGCTGAATTTTCCGTGTACCTTGAATCAAATACATCTTTTTGTTCTCACTCTAACCCCTGTAATTTAGCGAACATCAATACTTTTTCACCGTTCCCACGACAAAGCAAACACTTTGCATTGTGTTACTTCAGTTGTTTGTTCAAATTACATTTTGAAATTTAAAGTATTTTTTTTGTTTTGTCATTATTAATTAATTAATTAAATATTTTTATAATTTAAAAAACATGACTATAACTGTATTTTAATTGTTTAACATTTCTTAATAAACCGCACTTTAAAAAAAATAAAAAATTCTTTTTCGCTTTAAAGATAAAATTTAATTTATTAAATTTTATTATTTTATTTTATTTAGTTTTATTTTATTTAGTTTTATTTTATTTTATTTGCATTGCACTGCATAATTTCTGCAATGCACATTTTATGCAGTGCATACTTTTTGCATATGCAGGTGCATATGCACATTTTATGCAGTGCATACTTTTTGCATATGCAGGTGCATATGCACATTTTATGCAGTGCATACTTTTTGCATATGCAGGTGCATATGCAGGTGCATATGCACAATTATTAAGAATAAAAAAGCAGTGATTAAAAACAGAAATTCCATTTTACCACTTTAAATACTTTCTATATTTAGAAAGGAATGCGCTTATGAAAATCAAAAATTTATTAAAGGCACTTTTAAATGCTTTATTAAAAACATACCCAAAAGAAAAAGCACTTAAATTATTTGATGAAATAGTAAAAATCATTTCTCAATAACACCGTATTTTTTCATTACCTCAACAACCTTATGTTCAAGTTCATCATCAGTTGCAGAAGGTTTATTTGCAATGAACATATCACCTGTATTGGCAATAAACCAGTTTAAATTTATTTTGTATTTAATACAAAGATGAACCAACATAGAATATGGTGGATTATTTTCATCTCGTTCATAAGATGTATACGTTCTTGCAGGTATCTTCATTAATTCTGCCATACCGTCTTGTGTTACTGATAAGTGTTTTCTAATTTCTTTTAGTTTTTTACCAAACATATTTACACCAAATGTATGAAGTTTTATTAAGAAACATAATTTATGTTTGACAACAAACATAAATTATGTATAATTAGAATAAGTTTAATTACTTAATTAATTAATACCACATTTTAGGTAAAAAATCCATTTTTTACCCTTAGATTTTTACACTCAAAATTTAGGAGATTAAAACAAAATGCAACAAAATTTACCGAAAACCAAAGTGCCTGTTTCGGTGGGTATTCCTTTTGATTTATTGCAAGAAACTGACGAAATAGTTATGCAAAAAAAATTATCAAGAAGTGAATATATAGTTCTGGCACTTAAAGAAAAAAATCACCGAACAAAAACAGAAAAATAGCGATACACAAAAGAAATAGGAGTTTAAAAATGTTTGAATTTATTAGAAAAAGACAAATCGCAAAAAAAACTAACTTAATTTATCGTCTTGGCTATCAATTTTTTTATGACACCTTTGAACCCGACACGACAGGTGTTCACATTCCTCTTTTTGTTCAACAAGAACATAGAAAACAATACGCACGTTCAGAAACCAAAAAACGTATTGATGAAATTATCAGAAATAAAGCACTTGATAATTGCTATAAATCAGCACGCAAATATGAACGTAAGTTAATGGCAAATAGATTAAGAGTACAAATAAAGAAGTTATTTCATGTGTAAAACAGACAAAAAAATAATTCAGCCGTTTTTCTCGCACGATTACGCACCGCTTGAAGACAAAAAATTATTAAAACTTTTTATCACGTTAGGTGCAGAAGGTTACGGTATATTTTGGTTAATAGTAGAGTTTATGCACCAAAACACATTTATTGTTGGTGAAGAAAACCTGCTTGCATACAAATTTCATACAGACGTTGAAATCATTAAACGTGTTATGAATGATTTTCAATTGTTCAGAATCGAACAACGTGATGATAAGAATGTCTATATTTCAGATAGAATACTAAGAAATCTGAATTATGTTGAACAAAAAAATGAAGATAAAAAAGATGCTGCAAATGTCCGTTGGTTATTATCTGCATTTAACAAAGCATATGTTGAATTTTTTGATGAAGAACCTATTTTAAAATCAGATGAAATTGAAGCACTAAAAAAATATGCAAAAAAAATTCCTGATTTAAAAACAAAGTTACGTGATATTTTATACACCTTAAAGAACCTTAGATTTGATACTGACATTAATTTTAAACCGTGCGCAAACTGGTTATTAAAAGATAATAACCTTGCAAGATTAGTAAACGGTGAATTTGGAAAATTAAAACATAAAGAATCTGAAAAAGAAATTAAAGAACGTCAAAAACAACTTGAAATACAAAAAACAAAGGAAAATCAACCTTCGGAAATTGAACTTGAAATTTCAGCTATTTCAAATAAAACTGATGCGCTTGAATATATTAAAAATTTTTATATCGGTAAAAAAATTGTAGTTCAAGGCGGTAAAGCATTTATTGTGCCGTATCTTAGAACTTTAGCAAATAAATTTGAAATTTCAGAAAAAGAAATTATTGAAAGCTGCAATATAAAGGATGCTTAAAATGGGAAGAAGGAAGTTTAAAAGATTTATTTCAAAATATGAAGATGATGCAGTATTAGTCAAATCAACAATCATTCGTTTTGAATACCGCAACAAAGAAATAAATAACCGATTAAAAAACGTCTTTTATATTGAAAGTAAATCATATCCTGAAAACGGCAGAATGTGTGTTTTATGGGGTAGATGTTGTGCAAATGCAGGTGATGAAGTTGAATGCAAAGGAAGAATAAATGAACAAGGTGTTTTTCTATGTTGGTCAATGATAATCAAAAATGCAGGTCAATCAAGTGCTTGAAGAAACATTTGCAACAATAAGAGAATTTAATAATAAATTCCCAACAAAAATGTATATATGTTGTTCTTGCGGACAACTTACAGATAACAAATATACTTGTTCAAGATGCGGTTGGCGGTCTGACGGACTACTAAAAACTTGGGGTAAAGGTTATAAATACACAATTCTTGAAACAGGTGAAACAGAAGAAATATTTAAACCGATAGAACTATTGAAAGAGGTAAACAATGACAAAAACAAAACCTGAAATTTTAAATCAAATTACAAGTCTTGAAAATGAATTACCACCTATTGAAAAAATTGCAGAAATAGCAGAACATGAAGGTCTTGAAATCGCATTTAATGAACTAACAGACAATTGTTGTTCCAGTATAAAATGCAGAAATTTTAAAACAGGCAAGGATGAATTAAAAGAACTTGAAGTTGTAAACAACTTTAAAAAATTTTTAGAACGTCAAAAAGATAGAATTGAAAATATAAAAGATAAAATTGCACAATTAAGAATTGAATTAACGAAATGTCAATTAACTTTATTTGATGAACAGAACGTACAAAAATGCCCGACAAATATTTTTCATAATGAAAAAGAACTTTGGACAGGTGATGTATTTCAAACACATAATAACGATTACCATTTTATTATTGAATCCGAAGAACAAAAAGGTGAATTTGCAATTGTTTCAACCGCATTTAAAGAAGAAATGCTTTTAAGTAATGAGAAGAATAAAGAAATTTTAAATGATACTGCATATATCGGTAATTTATTTGTTGATGATAAACTTGCAGACTTTATTAATAAACTTCAAGAAGAAGATTCAACTAACAACCAAAACGAAGACGAGAATGGGAATAGTTAGAAAGTGCCATACAGTGGGTAAACTCTCCCACCCACTGTATTTTTTTTAAAAGGAAGGTGAAAATAATGCTAAATAAAAAAACTACTGCATTTGAATACAAAATAATTGCACTTTTGATGGAAGGTAAAACCATACAACAAATAGCAAATATATTGTATTTTGCAAAATCAACTATTAGCTATAAAATGCGTAAATTATTTGAAAAATACAAAGTAACTAATACACGCGAACTATTTTTAAAAATACATAAAAGCAATCTATCTAAATTAGAAGCAGAAATTATAAGACTACAAATTGAAAATGAAAATTTAAAAAGTGCAGTGAGGTAAATATGAGTTTATTTGATGCAATAGGTGAATTATGCACAATGCCGATTAGAGTTATGGGTGAAGTGGTAAAAGACATAAGTTCAATCGGTGATTTTGATGACAGTGATGCGTTGAAATGTTTATTTACTTGCGGATTAAGTTCTGTTGCAAAAGGAATCGGAAAAACAATCGAAAAATCAGTAAATAAATTAGATAAATAAGGGGGAACGATGACAAATTTGATGATACATAAAACCGATAGTTCAAAAAATCTGATTTGTTTTGAAGAAATAACAACAAGTATCAAAGTGCAGCTTATGAAAAGTAGCTTTTTAAGAGCAATGAAAAATCTTTACTACTGGCGCAAAGATACATATAATACAAGTTTTTCATTAATGCTTTATACACTTATAAATAAAGCCGATGACACCAATAAAATGAAAATTTTTGTGGGCTTCCCTGAAGAAACAATTTGTTATCTTCTTTGGTACACAAACCATGAAGTAACTGAAAAAAATTTTTTTGATAAATGGTTAAAGGAATTAAACAATGGAGAATAAAAGATATTGTGATGAAATTGATTGCGCGTGGTGCGTTGACCCGAACTGTCCGCACGACAAAAATAAAAATAATGAACTTGATATAAAAAAATCATTTTACAAAGATATAACAAAAGATAAAGAGTATTTTGAAGGCATTGATTGTAGTTGGTTTAAAGATTGTGTTTACTATAAGCAACTTGAATCATTGAAATTAAAATATGAGATATTAACAAATAAATTTTTTAATTCTGAATCCGATAAAACACGCTTAAAACAAGAGAATGAGGAACTGAAGAAAAAGCTACAATATTCAACAACTTGGGAATATTTAAACAAAGTAAATAAATACAAACAAGTTCTTAAAGAAATAAGAGAAATTGCAAAAGATAGTTGTGAAAATTCAGTTTGTCATTTTGACTGCAAAAGCTGCTCTGATGGAAAAATTGTTGATATAATTGATGAGGTTTTAAAATGGAATTAGCAAATTCAGAAATTCAAGAAAGAATTGATTTTAAAATAAAAGATTGCGAAAAAAGATTTGGTAAAGAATGTAAATATCTTGTACTTGAAATAATCGGACTTGAAAAAATGATTAAACCGAATGTGCAAGATATTGAAAAACCTAGAAGGTCAAGAAAAATACCACTTGTCGATTGGAATAAATATCATGATTACCCAACTGTTTCTGCATTAAGACAATACAGATTTCATTCAAAGAACGGCTTTGAAGACGTTATTGAATATGGCGGTGAAAATGGTAACAGAATCCTAATTAATGAAGACAAGTTTTTTATTTGGTATGACAATATTTCAAATTCTAAAAAGACCAAACAGGCATAATATTTGCAATTTTCAACGCAACTTCATCTTGATATTTCTGCGTTAAATGCGTATATCTTTTTGCCATTGCCATTGATTTATGACCTAAAAGAACCATAATATCATAAATACTTGCACCGTTTTCAGCACCTTTTGAAGCAAAAGTATGTCTTAAATCGTGAATATGGCAATCTTCAATTCCGCATTCTTTAATAATTTTTTGTAAAACACCACGCATATAAAGCAACTTACCGTTTTTATTTATAAAAATATAACCTGATTTAATTCCTTTTTGTTCAATCATTTTCTTAATTAAATCAAGTAATCTTCTATCAATTGCAACTGACCGATTAGTTTTATTTTTCGTGTTCATATAAATAACACGGCTATTAATAAAATCTATTGTTTCAACTGTTAAATGTTCTACTTCTGAATATCTTCCACCAGTTGTTTGAAGTATCAAAAAGAAGACTAAGCAATCAAGGGAATGTTTTATGCAGCCGTTTGTAAATATAGCAATTTCTTCTTCAGATAATCTTCTTGACCGTTCTGTTAAATTTTTCATATGTTCAACTTTACTCATGGGGTTTACTGGAATCAATTCAAGTTCATTAACTGCCCATTTTAAAACTGCCGAAAAACAAAACAAATATTTGTTGATTGTACTATCTGAATAATGTTTACCTTTATAAAATTCTGTATTCATTAGTAACAATTTGCATGAAGCTAAATTTGCAGAAGTTAAATCAACGACATCAATTTTACCAACTTTATCAATCCACCAATCATACATAACATCATATTTTTCTGCATATGAATATTTCTTTGGTGCAATATTTTCTTTGTAATATAAAATCAAATCTTCAACTGTTTTAATTTTTAATTCATTTGAATTTACTTCTTTATATTCGCCACCTTCCATATCGGATTCAATTTTTTTAGCCCATTTTTTTGCAAGCGTGATACTTGAAAAAGTTTTACACCTTGGCTTATATCCTTTTATTCTGATATAAGCTTTATATGAAATTCCTTTTTTTGTTTCAACCGGTATAAATGTTGGCATACAATTTAATTTTTTGGTAACAAATTTGGTAACACTTGAATTAAAATTTTCTAAAAAATTCTAAAAACATGTTAAAACAAAAAACAATGTAAAAGCAAGCAATGTTAAGGATTGTGTCTTTTTAATTCTTTTTATTTCTTTTCAAATTTATACCTTTTTAAAACCTTGATATCCTCGTGTTTATAAATGTTTGACTTTAGTTCAAACATTTTTTTTGCTTATATAACTATTCTTTACAGACTTTTTTTAATATTCAAAATATAATCAAAAATTAAATAGGTAACAAATTTGGTAACAGTTGAATTTAAAAAAGACACAAAAAAGAATAAATGTTTTTTAATCCTTTTTGTGTCTTTTTAAGAATATATATTTACTATTATATCACTAAATAATTCATTGTATAACAAAACGGTTTACCCGATATAACAGGCAAACCGCTAATATCCGAAAACGAAAACGGATTTTTGTATTGTCAGTTCGCTAAAAATAGGATTTTTTCAGCTTGTCTTCTTTTTACAAGTCCTCTTAACTTTATCCTGTTTGCATAAACCCATTTATCAAATTGTGCTGCTGCATCATTATACTTACCTTCATTCAAAAGTCTTAATAATGTTGAACTTTTAAAATAAGTAAGTCCTATATTGTATTCAAGCGATATTAACGCATCAAATTGATTTTGTGTAACAGGCACTTTTATCAGTTTTGAAACCTGTATACACCTGATATATAAATCTTTTTTCAAATACGTTTCTGCTTGTTCTCTTGTTATTTTATCGCCTTGCTTAACTCCTGCCGTATGTCCATACCCTATTGTCCAAACTCCAGCAGGACATTTATAAGCTTCTAGTCTGCACCCTTCAAATCTTTTAATCAAGTCAATACCATTCTTAGAAACATTCATTTGTCTTCCCTTCTTCTTGTCAATAATAACCCTTTTATCTCATCAAAGTTTTTGTTACTGTCATCAAACCCTTTTGACATATCAGCTTTAATATCTTCAAATTCTTTCATTACATGACTTTGAAATTCTTTGTATGCGTTAAGTTCTACAAAGTTCTTTTTTATATCATCAAGAATTTCTCTGTGTTTTTTTTCGAGTTGTTCGGGTCTTACAAAAACATTATTTTGCCAAACAAAAAGCAGAAAAAACACAATATATGGTGCATATTGTTCAATATTTTCTAAATTCATTTTATGGCTCTTTCTACTGTTTTCCTTAGTGCTTCAATATATTTATTTCCGTCAAATTCAGGAAGAACAACGTCTTTAAACTGTTCACAGTATTGGTCAAATATTGCCCTGCTAAAAAACAATTTAAAAGGTTGATTGCTTCTACCCCAATTATTTACATCAACTGCAAGTGCTAAGTTTGCAAGCTCTGTGCTTCCGCCTTTTGAGTGTGGTCTTATGTGTTCCAATGTAACATTATACGGCTTTAGCTTTCCCCCGTATATGCCATATTTAACGGTTGGTAAATTCCCCTTTAACCATTCTGTCTTTAATACTGATTTATAGCCAAAGGGGAGATTATTTAAAGGAGTAATCCTCATTTTGTTATTCCGCTAATCTTAGTTTTTATCAGGTCAAAAATAATTTGTGTGATTGTCGGAATATTATCAATTAGAAGCTTCTTTAAGATAAACCTAACTATGAAATTTACTTGAATATTGTCAATTACACCCGTTACATAGTTTGTAACAACTTCATCAACTCTTTCTTTTTTTTCTTCACCTGATAAATCTTTGTATGTTTCAACCCTTTCAATAATTGCTTTTGAAACATTGGTAAAGTTTTCAATAAACTCTTTAATTTTCATAGTTCACCTCTATTTCATTTACTTCTTCTATTGTTTGCGCTTCTGCTATTGCTTCTTTAATTTCAGCGTTCTTAGTCCAACAAAAAGTATGTAATTGTGTAATTAGCTCACCAATTGCAATTAAATCTGCTTTTGTGCAGATTAAAACATCATTATTCATCCCAAACCATTCAACCGTATCTTCATCCCCCATGGTTGAAACAATTGCAAGTAAATTAACTTTTTGGTCTGTATCAGAATCAAATAAAATGTTTTGATAAGTAACACCTTGATTTAGTGCAATATCTCTTAAATTATCGTTTTGTGTAATTTTATTGTTTTTAGCATTTTGCAGTTCTCGATTATCTGCTTCTTCTTGTGTTTCATCATATACAATTGTTTCTGTTATAACATCAGTTTCTATGTATTCAATATGATAAAATCTATTTGTTTCAGGTCTTTCAGCTTCAATAAATTCTTTATACCCGTCAAGCAAAAGTTGTTCTGTATCTAAGTTGTAATTTACTATAGAACCTTTGTTTTTTGGCGGAAAACAAATAATATTGTTTACGATTTTTGCATATTTCATTTTGTACTCCTTTATTTAACTTGTGTAAATGTTGTTATAGTTTCTGTACTTCCGTTTGCAACCTGTCCGTAGGAATTGTAACCGCAAAAGTAAACATCTCCTGATGTTGTTAAATAACTTGTAGTCCAATAATTCGCCTGAACAGATGCAATATTTGATGCTATTTTTGTAAATGATGTTACATTTGTTGTTGTTCCATTACCTTGTTGATAGCCGTCATTTCTTCCGCAAGCATATAAATCACCGCTTGTTGTTATATAAAATGATGTACACCCTGAACAACTAACGCTTGCAACATTAGACGCAATTTGAGCAAAGCTTCCTACATCTGTTGTTGTTCCGTTACCTTGCTGCCCATATCCATTTGCACCTTTTCCATATAAATCTTTTCCTGTGGTGATATAGAAAATTGAAGCAGGAGTTGAAACACCAACTGCAACAGACGAAACACTTGTTGCTAATTGGGTAGAACCTGATGTTTTAGTGTACTGGTAAAGGTATCCGCTTGAATTGATATAAAATACACCACCACTTAACCCTGCAATTGCATAACTTACATTTTGAGCAACTAAAGCAAAAACATTTGATGAATTATTTACGTATAAATCACCACTTGTCGTTATATAGCAAGTATAATACATTGATGCACTAACAGATGAAACAGAGCTTGCTCTTTTAGTAAACGTTATAACATCCGTTGTATTACCTGAACCTTGCTGACCATCTCCATTATATCCGCAACCATACAAATCACCATCTGAATCAATATACCAAGTTGTAAAATCATTCCCTGAATAACTTGTAACATTAGATGCCCTTTTTGTAAAAGCGTTAACATCTGTTGTTGTTCCATCTCCCTGTTGCCCGTAGTTATTTCTTCCGCACATATATAAATCACCATCAGAAGTTAAATAACTTAAAACATAATCGGAAGCATTAGGATTGTTTTCACCGCCTGCATAGAAATCAGATACGTTATTTGCAATTTTTCTTAAATATGTAACATTATTTGTTGTTCCATCTCCCTGTTGCCCGTAATCATTTCTACCACAAGCAAACAATTGATTATTTTCATTTAATAAAAGTGTTGCATATCCTATTTTTGATTTATCAACTTCACCTACTGGAATTGTACCTTTTTCCATTGTTTTACAAACCCAACAAGTATTTGCTTTATCATATTCAAAGTAAAGGTTAAATGTACCTATTTTTGCCATATTAACGTCATTTTTATCAAAATATTTATCCGTTCCAATATTTATTGAATAAACAGATGTCATATTAATTTGAACAAGTATTCTATGTAAAACTGTATTATCTGTTATAGTTGGTAATACAAATTTTACACTTCCGGTTGGTGTAATAGTATTAACTGAATTATCTGCTAAAGTTATTGTTCCTGATGTAGCTAAAACATTAATATTGTTATTAACCGAATCAATAATTTCGTTTAATCTATCGGTTATATTATTTGGTGATGATGCACCCGTAATTTTTGTTGTACTCATATATTAATCCTTTCTATTCAAGTGTACGTTCTGTGAAGGTTTTTACATTTGATGTACTATTATTACCCTGTTGTCCATAGCTACCATAACCACAACCCCATAAAGTACCGTCTTTTTTAATAACCCATACAACTCCATCATAATCACTCGCTCCTGAACATATAACCTGTGAAACATTAGTCATTCTTTGTGTAAAGGTAGTTACATTTGATGTACTACCTGAACCTTGTTGACCTTTACTACCATCACCACAACCCCATAAAGTACCATCAGTTTTAATTGCCCATGTGCTTCTATCACAACAAGCAACCTGTGAAACATCAGTCATTCTTTGCGTAAAAGATGTTACATTATTAGTATCACCTGAACCTTGTTGACCTTTACTACCATCACCACAACCCCATAATGTACCATCTGATTTTATTGCCCATACAGTATAACCATTTGCAATATCAGTTGAAAAATCTACAACATCTGTTAATCTTTTAGTAAAAGATGAAACATTACTTGTTCCACCATTTCCTTGATTACCATAACCACCTGAACCACAACCATATAAATCACCTGTTGATGTTAAAAACCAAGTTGTATTACCCGAACAAAGAACTTTTGAAATATTAGTTACTCCACTCATTCTTTGAGTAAATGTTTTTACTGTAGCATTATTACCCGTTGTTCCATTTCCTTGCTGACCTTGATTACCATAACCACAACCAAATAACTTATTATCAGATGTAACATACCAAGTTGTAGCAGTTGAACAAGATACATCTATAACTTCACTAGAACCAGACCTTTTAGTAAAACTTGTAACATTTGATGTTCCACCACTTCCTTGATTACCATCAGTACCTGAACCACAACCCCAAAGACTACCATCATTTTTAATAACCCAAGTTTGAAAACCTGTACAGAATATACGTGAAACATTAGTCATTCTTTGTGTAAAGGTAGTTACATTTGATGTACTACCACTTCCTTGCTGACCATTACTGCCTTGCCCACAACCCCATAATGTACCATCTGATTTTATTGCCCATGTGGTATTTGTAGAACAAGCTAAATCAATTACATCTGTTAGTCTTTGTGTGAAGGTTTTAACATCTGTTGTATCACCTGAACCCTGTTGATAAGGATAATTATACCCACAACCCCAAAGTGTACCATCAGCCTTTAAAGCCCACGTGGTCATATTAGAACATGCTACTTTAATAACACCGTTGCCACCCCCAACATCCAATAATAAAATCTTACTAAATATATTCATCTATGCGCTTGCTCCTTTAGAAATCACACCTGCAACCCAATAAGAATTTGCTTTATCGTATTCAAATATCAGGTTATAAATTCCTGCATTACTCATATCAGGTGCGGTTGAATTGAAATAATAACTTGTACCGAGCGTTAAAGTATAAACGGTTGATAAATTAACTTGTACTAAAATCTGATGAAATTTAGTATTATCTGTTACGGTTGGTAAGCTAAATGTTACTGCGGCACTTGGTGTAATTGTATTTATTGAATTATCGCTTAAAGTAATAGTTCCTGATGTTGAAAGTACATTTACCGTTTTTAAAATATCTTCTTTACCTGAAATATCTGTTACATATTGGCTATGTGTATGAGTTGGACTTGAACCAAGGTCATCAGTAAAAGAACTCAATGCTGTTGGTACAGTAGGTATTGTCGGTTTATTTTTAATGTAATCTTTTGCATCCGTATCCGTTTGATTCCAGTCTGATTGAATTTGCGCATCAGGTATTGTTGGTTTATTTAAAATATATGCTTTGCTTGTTGAATCTGCTTCTGTCCAATCAGATTGTACTTGCCCTTGTGCTGCTTGCGAAGCATAATATTTTGCAGAATAATCTTCATTATTAACTTTACCATCCATTTTAGTTGCCCATTCGGAAGCTAAAGTTGCATTTGATGAAGCAGCATCAATATTTGTTAAATCTGCTGCAACAGAATCAATATTGGTTAAATCTGCTGCAACAGAATTGACATTTGCTATACTTCCTGCAACCGTAGTTATATTTGATGAATTGCTTGCAACAGAATTGACATTTGCTATATTTCCTGCAACCGTAGTTATATTTGATGAATTGCTTGCAACGGTATCAATATCACTCATGTTGTTTATGATAGTTATTATGTTTTGTGAACTTGCAGCAGCAGTTGCAGTTGCAGCAGAACTTGAAGCAGCTTGTGCATAATATTTAGCTGAATAATTATCGTCATCAACTTTTCCTGTAGTTTTGCTTGCCCAATCTTTTGCTTCTTCCATTGCAGCCATTGCAGACACAACCGCATAATCATCATATTCACTTTGTAATACGGTAATACTTCCTAAGATATACCCGTCAAACGCATCATAAGAAATTATTTTATGACTTGTACCGTTTGAAACTATATCAACGTCAACAACTTCTTTATTATTCCAAACACCTTTATATGCTGCAATTATTGCAGGTACATCAGTAACATTAATTGTTTTTTCATATTTACCTGTGCCTGAATTTAATGTCCAATCAGCTATTGCAACGGGTGTCCAAATAAAACCGCCTGATGTAATATCAGAAGCGTACATTTGCGCCCTATTTGCTGCATTTTGTGCAGCCGTTGCAGAACTTTGAGCAATACTTGCATTTGTCGGTGCTGCAATAATTGCCGACATATTACTTGATGCCGTATTAACAGAACTTATGTTATCTGCAACCGTATTAACCTTTGTTATGTTATTTCCAACATTATTTACATTGCCAATATTGCTAACTACCGCATTGATATTTGAAGTATTGCTTGCAACGGTTGTAACACTTGTTATGTTATTTCCAACATTATTTATATTTCCTATACTTCCTGCAACCGTATTAATGTTTGCTTTATTACCCGCAACTGAATTAACATCTGAAATATTATCTGCAACGGTATTAACGCTTGTTATATTTGTTGCAACAATATCAATATTATCAATGCTTACTTCATCTATCCTATCAACAATAGTTTCAAGTTTTGTTGCATCAACCGTAGAATTTTCAATACCTGTTTCTTCTTCATTCCATTTCAATATTTTGTTTGAAGCAGGTAAAGGTAATGTCATATTTAATTTTGCTGAACCAACTGGTACTTTTATTGCACGGTCAACTGAATATTCAAGTTCTTGCAGATTGCATGAAACTTTATCAAATGAATTTTCTATTTCAGACCCTTGAAAACCCGTTGATGTAGAATAAGTCTTGCTTTGATAATCTGAAACTTCGCGTGTAATAATTACATAACTTGTTGCTGCAGGTGCAGTATTTAGTTTAACATAACCTGCAATTTCACCAAATGAAACAGTATAATCAGTGCCATATGTCAAGGTTGTTTGAACACCCGTTGATATAACTTCAAGTCTAACTGTAATATCGGTTGCCGTAAAAATTTTCCAATCAAAAGAAAATTCCGTTGTGCTTCCATTCCCTGTATATTTACAGGGAGTGTAATCAACTTGATTTGCCATTTTATAACTCCTTTATTATTTAAAAAATGAGTAAATACTCAAAACTAATGTTATTTTTTCTTTTTCTTCTTTTCGTTCCCTGTTATATGTTTTGACCTTTTTTCCGTATAACCTAGAACCTTCATTGCGCCTTGACTAACCTTACCAGTTGCAATATCGCCAACACCTGAACCCATATTTGCAAATGCTTTTGAATTATAACCAAGTCCAACGTGTAACCCTAAATATCCAATTGCTTCAAGATAATCTTCAAGTGTTACATCATCCTTTGATATTTTATTTATTTCATTTTGAATATCGCCTAATAATGGTGTTGTCTGCGGTAAATATTTTTCTTTATATCCGATTCTATTTAGCGCATATTTATAAATATCGCCTAAAATCGGTAAAGCATCCGTGCCAAAATTAAATATGCTTATTTTTGCATCCTTTATAAAGTCATCATCATCACCCGTAAATAAGAACCTTAAAAGACTTCCTGATGTTGCAACCGCATATAAAAACGGCTGCAAATATCCAAATTGAAATAACATCTTTGCACATTGTGCTTTTGTCATATCACCGTTTGCAGTTGATACAATTGCATCACCGCACATTCTGATATATTGTTGAGGTGAATTTTTAAATGCAATAAAAAGTTTACCCATGGGATTGCGTGTCATAGCAACTTGAAAATTTGATAATGAAGAAATTGCGCTTGATTGTTGGCTTCTATTTGTCGATAAAATAAATTTCTTAATTGCTTCCTGTTCTGACATTCCTTTTTCTTCAATCAAATAATCAATATACGGTTTACCGCCAAATATAATTGCACCGATATCACCCATTTTAATAAACATATTACAAGCATCTTTTAATTTTTTAGACATTGCAAATGCGCTATTTTCAACCGTTTGTTTTAAAAATTCATTTGAAAAACTTCCTTCATACCTTGCTTTTATATATGGTATGCTCATAATATAGTCAATTGTTTTTTTCGGATGTGCTAATGCCTTTAAAAATCCTGCTTGCCACTTCATATATGGCATGTCAACCGCATAATTATTTGCCGATAATAACTGCTTCAATCCGACAATCGGTTTTACTGCAACATTTGCTTGAATCCAGTTACCAACCATATTATCAATTATTTTATTCATACCGTTAAATACTGGTGCTTCTTTTTTGTATGTAACATTCATCAATGCTTGTTCTAGTGTTCTATACGCATCTTCACCGAACTTATTTACAATTACACGTTTTAAATCTAAGTCTTTAAATCTTAAATTAGCCCTATCCAAACTTTCAGACATGAATATAAACTTTGAAACACCGTCAATATGATTGTATAAAGTTGCAACTGGATTGTGAAAATCCATTGCTTGTGTTTCTGATTGCGCACGTTGTTTTGTAAAACTGTTATTTAAAGATTTACTTGAATAATCATTGTACAAATCAACTTCACTGCCACGTTCAGGAGTTGAAGGAAAATAACAAGAAACACGTGGTAAATCTAAGCCATACTTATTGATAAATGCTTTATTAACCAACGGATAGAACGATTGCGCCAATTGCATCATAGTTTCAGCAAGTTTAACATCTTCAATTGATAATTCATCAAACATTGCTTCAAGCGTTTCTTCACCAAATTGATTTTTTAGACGTTGTTCAAGCACTTCATTTTTTGACCAAATATATGCTTGAATAATATCCATTTTGGTCAATGTTCTATCAACATTACGTGCTTTTAATAAGTTGCCTTCTTTATCATATTTTCTTCTGATTTCTGAATATGTATGTTTTTCACCTAAATATTCAATAATCTTTTTATCCCAACACCATTCAGGCAAGCTATAAATTTCTGCAACTTTGCGTTCAAATTTTTGCTTTTGTTCGTGTTGCCACGCTTGCGCCTGTGTTTCAGCATAAAGAATTTCTGCACCATATCTATCTTTAATATCCTTATTGAATAACGCATTTAAAGTTGATTCAAGGTTTGCAACCATATTAACATAACCTTTTAATACAAAGTTAGCTTCTTTTTTACCTTGAACAATCTTTATAAGTTCTTCAATATCACGTGTTTCATCAATTTTTTCCATCATATCAAGTTCAGACTTTGCACTTTTACCTGCAAGTTTGATTTTAACAATTGCATCATACAGTTCTTTCATAAGTTCTGTGTCTTCAAAAGTCCTACCACCTGCCTTGTATGATAAGAATTTATTGATTAATTTATCTTTAAATGATAAACCGTTATCTTCAGCAGTTGAAAATCTGCTTAATTCAAGACGTAATTCATTTGCTTTTTCAGGTGTTAATCTGTCAAGTTCTCGTAATTCTTCAAACAGTTTATTTGTTCTATAATCGTATTTACCAACTGTTCTACCGTTCTTTTTAATATTTTTTGTACCTTGCAGTTCTTTATGTATTTCTTTTTCAAGATTTCTTCTTAAATAAACGTCTTCCATTGTTTTTGCAATGTCCATAATGTTGTCAATAGAAGACATCAAGAAGTTCACATTTGGTACATCAAGAATATTTGCAGTCAATCTTGCTTTGTCTGTTGGTTGCAAGAAGTCTAAACTTCTCATTATTTCTTTTACTGTTTCTTGATATTTTTCATTTTCGCTGCTATGTGAATGTATAGATGAATTTAATTCAAGTGCTTTTTTAAGAATCTGACGTTTAGCCCTGTCGAACTTGTCAATATTTTCATTTCTTTCAATTACACCTGAATCATAAATAAATCTGTCTTCATAGTCTTGTTTTATTTCAGTATCAATGTTTTCAAGCCACTCATATATTGCAGCCAATGCAACATTTCTGTTACCGTTCCTAAATTCGCTTATTAGAACCTTATATTGTCTATCTGCTTCATCAATTGCTTTTTCGTAATATTGCGCCCTTTCATCAAGTTCATTATTTATATTTTGATAACCGTATGTTTTATTAATAATCGTGTCAAGTGCTTTTTCAACCAGTTTATAATCACTTCCGACTTCATCAGTATCATAATTAACTCCGGTATCACTGAAAAATTCTTTCCATTCTTGTCTCATACCGCCTGAAGTCGTTATTTGGTCTTCAACTTTATCAAGCAAAAATTCAATCGCTTCACGTTTTTTTGCAAACGATTTTTTATCTGAACCTGTTTCAAATATTGTTTTTAAATATTTTATATCTTTACCTGTACCAACCGATAAAATCTGATATGCAATTTCTTTATGTCTTTTTGCAGTTTCATCAAGTTCTTTATCATCTCTGACAGGTATATTTTCAACACGTTCTTTTCTTACAATGTTTTTTACTCTTTTTAAAAGTTCTGTTGCTTCTTTTCTTTCTTGATAATATTCATCACCGCCAAACATATTGTCAAACAATTCTTGAACTTCAGGTGATATGTCAGCATCTTTAATGCTTGTAATATCTTCATAAACAGATTTTAACCACTCTTTGAAGTTTTCAAAAACTTGTCTTAAAGAATTATTCGGTGCTTTGCCTTTGTATAAATATGCTTCAAAACTTCTTGCAAATTTTTCTTGTTGTTTAACTGTATATTCACCGCTAAATCCTAACCATTTATTCACTGCTTCAAGTTGCTTGCGTGCATTTTCATCAACATTAGCAAGTTCATTTAAACCATTTAAAAATAAATGTCCAAGTTCATGTAATGCCGTTGAAGCATTAGAATTTGACATAATTGTAATAATATTTTTGTTTTGCCCTTCGGTAAAATATCCGTAATATTCGGCTTCTTTTTTCTCTTTCTTTTCTCTGTGTAGTCTTACAAAGTCGTTATATGTTCTAGCCGATTTTTTATCTGTATCAACGTATTCTTCAGGTATTTCTTGATTGTTCATAACATAATATGCGTTTAACATTATATTCATTTTTTCATCTTCATTTGAAAACTTTTTAATGTTTTCTGCTGCATCAAACGCATCTTCAAGAACATGCACTTTTGCCATAATACTATTTCTTTCTTCTTCAGAAAGTTTATCTTCTTCTTGACCGAGTTTTTCATATAGTTCAGTAAGTTTTTCTAAAACTTCAGGATAAGTAAACCCTGCAATACGTTTTTCTTCTTCTTCACCTTCCTGATAATACGTTTTTAAAACTTCAACCGCTTTATCATCAAAAATTACATAACACCTGCCGTCTTGCTTTCCGTCATAGGTAATACCTTTTATACCGTATTTGTTTAATAATAAACTTGCTTCTTTTTGACTTTCTGAAAAACCTGTTGCATCGCTATAATATACTAAAATTTTATAAATTTCTCTGCCTGTTAAATCTTTGCGCAAAGTTTTATAAATTTCATTTATATTGAAGTCATCTTTGCTTCTATCAATATCATTATCTAATTCAAATTGATTCCACTTATCCCAAGCATCTTCAACCATTTTATTTGTTTCAATGTCATCATATTCATTGTTTTCAATTTCAGCTTCATAAATTTCTTCAACAATTTTACCTGCTTGTTCACCATATTTATTGATAACTCTTTGAATAAAATGTTTTTTTGTTTCAATCTGTAATTGTTCAATATTGTAATCTTCTGCAATTTTACTAATCGCTTCTTGAACTTTTTCAGGTTGATGTGAAAATGGTTTATCTTCATCAAGCAATACATCTGATTCAGGTATATCAACCTTAAATAATTGACCAGCTTTTTCTCTTTTTGCAACTTGCAATTTGCTAATATCAACATTTTTAATAAAATCAATTATTTCTTCGGTGTCTTTATATTCAAATTCGGTTTCTTGGTGTTCTTCTGAATCTGTATTCATTTCATACAAATCTTCCGCCAATGCTTGTAAAGTACTTTTGAGGTCAAGAAGCACATCTTCTTTGCCACGATTTTTAACTTGCTCAAGTGCAAGTGCCAAATTCGCATCTGTAATTTCTTTGCCGTCATAAATAGTTTCAACGGGTATAACAGGCATCCCTTCAAAATCACCTGTAAGAGTTCTTCTATAATTCTCTGAAACATCTTTATCTTCTGCAAAATACAAACCCCAACCGTGCGCCTGTGCGCCTTCACCTGAACCTATATTTTCAAGTGAAAATTCATCAAACCTATGCGGTGTTCCATGATATGCAGCTTGAAATAATATTTTTCCTTCATTATTTTTAACATTAGGGTTATATTTATTCACTAAATCTGCTATAATAGATTTAGAACTTGCGGATGTGCCGTGTTGAGCGGTTGAGAACACATCAGCAAGTTTCTTTTTTAATTCAACTTCGTGAATGTAAAAACCTTGTCTATCTTTATTACTTTTTACAACAACTTCACAAAAGTATTCTTCTTTGTTGTTATTTTCATTGATTGTAATAGGTGCAACAAATAAATATCTTTTTTCGTTTTTTCCATTTTCTTTTGTTACATCTAAAAATTTACCCTGTTGTAAAACATAGGGTACAGCAGCAAATGCGTTTACTTTATTGTTTGATAAACCGTGATATGCACTATCTTTTATACTCCTTTTATCTAGTAATACTTTTCCTAATTTATCAATATTAACATTATTGTTGAATTTTTCTTTGTAATATTGATAAATTCTGTCATTTAAACTTTCCCCATTTTTTGGAAATTCGTTGCCCGTAACATCATAAACCGATTTACCGTTATAAATAAAATCAATTGCATCTTTTAAATCTTTTGGTAAATTATTGTATTTTTGGCTTTCATCAATTTCTTTAATCCCTGTTTGATAATAAATATTAGGATTTTCCGCATCAAAAGTTCCCTGATTATTGACAGATTTAATTTGTTCAGAATTAGGTACTAAATATATTATGCTATCATCATTAGCTTTATCTTCGTTATATATAATTATTCCGTCATAATCCCCTTTTTTATATTCTCGTCTTATGTACGATTGATTATAATCCCAAAACTGAACAGGACTATAATAATTATCATTTGGTGTGCTTCTATATCCTATTTCAAGAGGTTTTTTAATAGATAAATACGTTTCATATATCTGACCGTTTTTCCCTGCATAATCTGATGCAGAATTAGGATATGCAGATTTTTTATTTGTAAAAAAGTTAAAACCTGCTGAAATATAACCGTAATTTGATTTATTACTATCGAACTTATTAAATCCGCCATTTTCAGTTCCATGATAAACTTCAAGCGGTTTGCCATTTTCATCAACAACTTTACTATCACCAAACCACTTTTTAAAATACTTGCTTTCAGTTCCTTTTTCTTGCCATTCGTTTTGTGCATCTATAACTTCATTTTCATTTGCGCCTGCAACATTCACACCTTGATATTGCATAACCTTCTGACCATTAACAGGCACGTCATATTGCACCTGAAATTTATCAAACCATTCATCAAATTTTGCTTCTGATTCTTTATTTCCTTGTGCGTGATTTTTGTAAAATGCACCAAACAATTTAGCCAATGCATAAGCATTGTCGTTTTTAACATTCCCACCTTGCGTAAATTTTTCATATGCTTTTTCTTCAACTTCTACACGTTTTAAGTCTTTTTGTGCTTCTTTTTCATCAAATTCTTTTTTCGTATCAAACTGCGTGTTTGTATCTTTTAAAAACTGAACCTTATCATCACGTGTTGAAAAGTTTATTGCACTGTCAATTTCTTCTTCTGACTTACCTTTTTTTTCAAGTTCTTCTTTAACTTTTCTGTCAAGGTATGAATCATATCCTGCAACTCTGAATATACCTGCATCAATCAAATAACCGTCTTTTGTATATTTTTCACCTGCTTTTGGTATTGCTTTAATACCTTTATCAATTGCGTTCATTCCTAAACCTGTTACACCAAAAGACATAGCTTCTGCAAGTAAATCTTCAGGTGCAGGAAATACCGCATCAAGTAAACCTTCAAAAGTCCATTGTTCACCTTCTAATAATGGTTTCAGTGCAAATTGTAATAAATCACCAATTCTTTCTTCACCCATTTCTTCTAAAATGCCGTTAAAACCTAATTCATCAACTGCACGTGCAAAAGGCAATTTTGTTACCTGCTCTGCAAGATTTACAAATTTATCTGCAAAACCTTCAGGTAAATGTTTTAATACAGGACTTGCAATGACTTTACCTAATTTACCACCTGCACTTAATAACGGTCTAACTAACATTGCACCTGACATTTCAGAAGCAACTTCAATATTTGTTAAGGTCAATGCTTTCATAAAAGCGGTGAATGGTTTATCTTTTGCTTCCTTTAATATTGCTTGTCCTTCGGGTGATACTGAAACACTTTCAGATAACATAATATCACCCATTCTTGCACGCACTTGTTGCGGTAATCTTGTTGCACTGAACGCTATTGTTTTCGGGTGAACAACGTTTAATGCCGTTTTTCCTGCACCTTCAACAAGTTGTCTTGCAATTCCTTTTTTAAGTGCAAGTGTACTTAATTTTGAAGTTGTTGCACCAACTGAACCTGCACCGCCTGAAGTTAATAAACCTGCGCCGAACTCAATCATAAAAGGTATTGTTTCAAGACCAATATTTGTAAACTTACCGCCTATTGTCATTCCACGTGTTTGAATTTCAGCCATATCAAGAATAAATTTATTATATGTTTCCCTTTCTTCAGGTGTAACATATTGACCGTTTCTGACCTTATCAGAAATTTCTTTTAGCTTAAATGACTTTGTGCCTTCTTTCCACGTACCCATAAAAGGTACAAGTTCATTTGCATCTTTTTTATTAAAAACATCAATAGCGGTCATACCGCCTTTGTTTTTCCATTCTTGAATTTTTTCAGGCGATATTAATTTTTGATTAAGTATATTCTCGTTTTCTTGTCTTTCTTTAATTATTTTTTGCTTGTTAGAATATATTGAATCAAATTCATTTTTATAATCTTGATATATTTTATTTTGGGGTTGTTGTACATCAATATTTTCAGTTTCTTGTTCTTGAAATAATGCCATTATTTTTTTCCTTTATTTTTTATGGTCTTTGCTTGTCTTAAATCTAACAATGCGTTCATATACCATTTGTTTAAATATCCACCTTGTTGCCATTGATTATTACTTTTCGGTTCTACATAACCGTTATCAACTGCAAATTCATGAAAATCTTTTACCGTATAGCCCATATTTTTTAATTCGTTTTCAAGTTCTTTATAGCTTTTTGGCAATGGTGCGTGCATACTGTAATCACCTGTTTTTAATGAACCCATAACCTGATTGGCTCTTAACTGATTTCTTTTGTATTGTTCCATAATTGCATCTTTGCATTTTAATTGTGCATAGTCTTTTAAATCTATTTTTGATGTGCCGTCAGGGTTTTCAAACTCTCTTTTATATACTTGTTGCGCAACAATATGATTTATTGCTTTTGCTTGATTTGCTTTAAAATACATTGTCGGTTGAAGTGCAATATCAGGATATTCTTTAGCAAAAAATAATTCGGGTTTATCAGTCCACCTTTTTGCACGTTTTAGTGCATTATCAGAAGCGGTTTTATATATTTCCTGTTGTTTAATGGGGTCAAGACTTTCAATATCATAAACGCTTTTCATTCCAAGATTTTTACTTGCTTTATATAATTCATCAAGATAATAATTTTGTGCAAATAATTTCTGTGTGTTTACTTCCTGAATATCTGATTGTTTCTTTAAACCTTCCGTACTGAATTGTTTTTTTATCCTGTCATAACCCAATTTATTACCTGCAATGACAAGACTTTTTTCATCTAATTGTTCGAGGTTTTTTTCAAGGTAATCTGTAACAGGTGCAATATATTGATTCATCATTTTATCACGTGTTGCTTTGCTTATTGCACCACAATTATATGCAGTATCAATATCACCCTGCACGCGTGCAACGTTTTTCATATATCCAACCAAACCTGCTTGCGCTTGTTCTTGTTGATTTCCTTTTTTAATTTCTTTGACGTTATTGATACCGTTATTTTCTTCAAAACTCATTAAATCGTGCAGTTCTTGTTCAAGATTTTCTGCACATAACCTTTTATCAAGTGATGACATTTTTGCAGTCGCAACTCTTGAACCGCTTCTACGACTGCCCCCTTCAGGGTCTTTTGTAATTTTCTTTTTATCTCTATCATAGTAATAATCTGTTTTTGAACCTAGTCCATAAATGCCAAGTACAAGGTCTTTACTTCCTTCAGGTAAATTTTTATTTGTTTCAATAAATTTCATTACCTTGCTTAAATCTGCCCTGCCTTCAAGAATATTTTTTGCATCTTCTGAACTCATTGCACGCAAAGTATTACCAAGTTCATTAACTGCCGTTCTTGTGCTTTGATTTTTTAATGAACTTGAAATATAGTTTTCTAATTTATCAATTGTTTCTGCTCTACCTATATCATTCCTTACGTCTTCACGGTTTATTAATGCTTGTGCTTCAAGCGGATTGTTTAAGGCAAGTGCTGAAATATATGTTGCCATAACATCATGGTTAGCATCTTTTAAAAAATCGTTTACTGTTACTTCACCTAAACCTGCAACCGCACCGTTACGTAAACCTTCAATACCGTTTGCATAAACAAGTTTTACTTCATCAATACTTGCACCATTCATACCTAACATTGAAATTTGATTTGTCAAGTTTTCATAACCTGTTTGCAAATTAGTTTGAATATTACTGTATTGTTGCTTTTCAACCCATTGTGCATTGTACGTTTTATATCTGTTATAAACATTATTCTTTATATCAGACCATTGTTGTTGACACAAAGGATTAATTTTATATTGGTTTGCAAGAGAATCAAATGCTTGTTGGAGTTCAACTTCTCTTTGCGGATTTGTCGGGTCTGCTTGATATTTTGTATTTATTTCATTATTTTTTGCAAGAAATTTTGTTGAAAGGTCAATTTGATTGTTTGCTAAAGTTGATTCATTTGCCTTTTGAACAACTGAAATACCTGTATTAATTGCATTGGAAAATGTATCACCTATTTGTTTAATACCTTGTGATTCTTCATGACCTGTCATTTCATGCGCAAAATATTGTCTATCTCTGTATGTGTTAATATGTCCCATTTTTTATATCCTTAAACAATTTTAGTTGTTTTACTTGTTGCTGCTGCACCTGACCATTGTGTATTTTTTGAATTTGAAGCATTGTTGAAAGTTGAAGTTGATGAATTATTTGCTGATTTATTTTGATAATATGAATAAATATTGCTTGCAATTCCGCTGCTATCATTGCCAACAGGGTCAACTAAGAAACTGAAAAATGCCGTTCTTCCTGCTCTTTTTAATCTTTTTTGTGCATTTAAACTGTCAGCATTTATAGCATTAATATCTTCTTTTGCAACATTATATGTTTCATTAATTAGTTCAACCGGTGAACCTGAATCAAAGTAAACACCACTTTTTAAAAATGATGTTTTTTGTTGCTGCATATTATATTTTGCAACTTTTGCCCTTTGGTCAGCTTGTTCTTGTGCTTGTTGTGCAGCTTCACGCGCTTGTTGTTTTGATTCTTTTAAATAACTCCAAGTTGAATAAGCGTTTGTAATTGCTTTTGCAATAGCTTGAAATATTTGCGCCCAAATCATTTAATTAACTCCTCTCATTTTAAGTTCTTGATACGTGTTTGTAATGTGGAATAATAGCCGTTATATGCAATGGCAATGGACTATCTTGAACCACAAAATAATGTTTTTCACGGTCATAATCGTCTTCGTATAACACTTCTTTATATTCATCCATTGGCAATGGCGGTACATCATAAAGTCCTTCAGGATTAAATTCTTGAACATTTTGTAAATCATAAAGATTACTTCCAACTTTTGTACCTGCTGAAAAACATAATTGAAGACCGATTTTATAAATATTTTTCATATTAGAAAATGTTTGCGTTCCCTGTAATAACAATCCTAAATTCGGACTTTTTAAAATTCCCTTATATTTAAGTCCTATAATTGCCGTTCCTACTTTATTAACATTTGCATTAGATATGTCAATTTCACCATTTGTAACAACGTAATCACCAATATAGCCACCGTTGCCAACAACAGAAACGGTTTTACCTTCAAGATGTTCAAGCCCTGTAAAATATGTTGCTGATAAATACCAAGAATCACATGAATTACTTGTTGGTTCAAGAACTTTGGTTACTTTTACATTATAGTTATCAATAAATTCTTTTATATCAAATATTCCATATTCACGACCTGTAACCGTTTTATACCATATTCTTTTTCCGACATCAGATGATTTAAAAGCATTTTTATAATATCCAACACTAATTTCTTTTTCATTCGTGTCTAAAGTTAAAACTTCACCCATATAATAATTTTCAGAAGGTGTTAATATATCTGCATTTATTGTTATGGTTTTCTTTGTAGTATTAATTGCCGTTACTTTACCTACATAAATATATCCTGCGCCATATGGATTTGCGTATAATTCTTTATTAACTCCCATAGTGCCTTGAAAATACAGGATGTTTGCATTGGTAGTATTATTAAATATTTTAAAACTGTTTGTAAATGTTATACTGCGCCAAGTTCCTGAAGTTTGATAATTGGTATATTTACCGTTATAAATTTCTTTATTTACAACTTTATATAAATTTGCACCAACCCTTAACCCGTTTAGATTGTTGACATAACTGGTATTATAAATACCAACAATATCACTTTTTGCACCGTTTTTTCCAATCATATAATCGGGTAATGTTATTTTTATAAAACCGTTAGATATTTCAGCATCCGTATATGTACTATCGTACAATTCTTCAACATATTCGGTTTCATTTACGGTTATTATGTTTGTTTCTTCATTAAAAGTTATGCTTGTATTTTGTAAACCTGAATATTTAATAGAGCAATCAAGGTGATTACATTCACGTAATTCTTCTGCAACCTGTCTGAAATATGCGTATTTATCTTGTTTTTTTATTTCCAAAACTTCTTGTGCGGTTGAATTTTTTGGAATATCTGAAATAAAATCTTCAAATCGTGAAAATTCAACTGCTTCAGTTAATCTTTCAAGATAATATTTTGTAGTTCCATTTATTGTACGTTTAATGTTTGCAAATAAATCACAATTACCATCAGGTCTTGTAACAGAACAAATATCAATAAATTCACCGTCAGTTATATATTCAGACCAACTATTGACTGCTTCATCATTTGAAAAACAAATTGATATAAGTTTTGTACCGCATAAAGCAAATATTAAACCAAATCTATCGTATTTGTTTGCAAGTTTTTTAATACCGCCTTTTGTAATTTCATAATTTGCTTTTGATAAATTTGTTGCTTTAAATTGTTCAAGTAAAACATCATATTCAAACATATAAACTTGTCTGTTGTTGCTTGAAACGAAAAATACATAATTGTCTTTATGAATCGGTTTAACGGATGAAACACCTTCACGACAAGATAATTTTGCAGATATATCAGAAGGTGTAATTGCACTTGTTACACTTCCACCGTTTACCGTTAAAATACCTTCTGCCGTTCCAACAAGTAAACTGTTTACACCTGACATTAACCACAATGCTTTTGAATTTGCTTCTGACAGGTCAAATTGATACCCGTCATTTGTTCCTGTTCCAACTGTGATATTGTCATAATCTGCACCTTTTGAACCATATAAATATGTCGGGTAATTAGTTGACGAGCAGCGATTTAATCTGTTTTCATAAAATGCACAAGAACAAGGATAACCGTGATTTTCTGTCGGTGAACTGCTTGATAAACTTGCCGTACCAGTGTTTGTATATGTTGTGGTTGATAAAGTAAACGCATTGCTTGCCGTTCTTGTCAGCTTATATTCAGGATATTGACCACTGTTATGGTCAATATATAAAACATCACAATTTTGTGTAATACTTAAATTAAATACATCACTACCCCATGAATGTGAAACTGACAAAGGCTCTGCATCACTATCAAGAACTCTTACAAATTGACCTGAAGCATTGTATGAATAAAAATCAATGTTTTCAGTTGTAAAAACTAAAAGATATGCTTGTTCTTGACTAAATTTAAACTCATACAATGCAGCATTTGAAATTTCATCTATAAATTCAAAGCCCGTTCTATAATAACAATCACCTTTTATAGTATGAAAAAAATTACGTGAAATTTCATTCCCGTTTTGAAATATCGGTAAATCAACACGACCTTTAACATCACGGTCAATCTGACCTGAAGAAAAATTGTTTTTTGGTATTGATGTTCTCATTTTCTACCTCATAGGATAATTAAAATCTTGTATTTCAGCATAGTATTTTGATTGTCTGTATTTTGGTGTATTAATAACTACAATTCTGTTATCACGACCATATTTTGTTGATGTTTCAACGTATTTTTGTTGTGCAAGTTGTTTTAACATACTTGTTTTCTGTTCGTCTTCCGTTAGTGCGGTGCAAATTTTTTCTGCAAGTTTTAATGCAAGACAATCGCAAAATTCCGCATCAAATTTTGTAACGTCTTCAATGTCTGCTATATATCTGATTTTGATTAATTCATCTTCATCATATTGATTGCAATAAAAGTAATTGCCTTCAATCTGATAATATCTATCCGAAATAGGACTATCTAAGTTAAGAACCTGTAAACAGTCATGCGGTAATGAAAACGCTTTTGTATAACCGTAAACTGGTATAACATTTGTTACTTCAGCTAATATTGCACGTTTTATTGAAAAACTTGCATTCATATTCATTAGCAATGATTTTCTTACCGTGTCATACCACATTTTACATTTTTCACTTTGTTTTGTTTTTTCATCAATTGATGTAATATTTCTGACATTACAATAATCAAGTGCCATATTGCATATATCAATATTTGATGTAATCATATTTATTTTCCTTTTGCTTACATACGAAAAAAAGCAGACTTGCATAAAATCAAGTCTGCTTTACGGATAGAATACTTACATAGTAGAAGTTAGTATGATTATTTTAGAACCTTGAAGTCTAACTGCTTTAACCCACATATCAATTGTTACTTCCCAACTGTTTACATGAGTTGCAGAGCGTTCACAATCCAATCTTCCAACTTCAACTGCATATGCAATTGATTTTGGTGCCATAAGAACATTTGAACGTACATTTGCAGTAGATTCAGGTAATATCGGTAAATCAACGGTTGTACCACCTTGTGTATTACCTGCAAATGTTACAACATTGAAACCTGAAGCATTTGTAATAGTTCCTTTATCAACTGTGTTTTGATTAGAATATAGAGCATTCATATATTTATCATCATCACGTAATGCTTGTTCTTCAGTTGCAGAAATTGCAAGTGTTACACCGTAAGTATCAACATATTGATTTTTGAACTGTGTGATTGCAGGTGATATAACTGTTGCATAATTAAAGTTTGTTGTACCTGCAATTGTAACAACACCGTCTTGTGCAGCAGTTAAAGTTGAACCTGCGCTATCAGGCGCACCAACTGTAACAGAACCAACCGCAGCATCAATGATACATTTATCTGTTAATCTGTTTTTTGCTTCTTTCAGATTTTGGAATAAATCAGATGTCGGGTCAGTAATAAGTTTAACTGCACGGTCATATGAATCAACAAGGTATGTACCTGTAAATCTTTTTGCAACAGATTTTCTGTTATCATTTCTAATTGTCAAATATTGTTTTGAAGGATTTCTGCCTGATGCCGTTACGTCAACAAGGTCATTACCTTCTATACGTGAAATATTTGAAATACCTTTAATGTCCATATGTTTGATTGCAGGACAATTCAAAAGTTTAGTATCTTTGTTAGCTGCCAATCTTTCAAAGTTTTTTTCAAATAGTAATAATGAAGCGTGGTCTAAATTCGGATTTGTAATAACTGTCATTTGTTTTTCCTTTCTGTTTGCACCTTCGGATAATGAAAGTGCATGAGTAATACGACTTTTACATTTTCCGAAATTGCCTGTGTATTGCAGAAAGCAAATAACAGATTTTCTTCAAATATAATTTGTTAAAAATAAGTGCTAAAATTTAGCTTGTTTATTTTTAACGGTTTACACAATTATTGTGCGTTTTGTGGATTTTGCAGGTCATCTAATGACGGATATCCGTCATTTGTTTCATCATTACCTGTTTCATGTTGACTGTCATCTTGACCTTCATCAATGTTTCCTGTCATTGCAAGAATACCATTTGCAACCGTCTGACCTGCGTTTTTAATAAAATCAGATAATGATTTTTTCTTAACTACCTGTTTTTTACCAAGGTAATTATCAACAACTGTAACAACAAGTTTTTCTTTTCCTAAGTCTAACTTTAGCGTTCCATCAGGTTGTCGTTTGAAGAAGTCAAGTTTTGCTTGTTCTTCAGGTGTTTTCATAGGAATTTTTAAAACTTTCTTCATATAAGCAAGCATTGCTTTTTCACGAAGTTCAGTTATTGACATAGTATTTGGTAAAGGTATTTCAAAAATGTCATACATACAAGCAAGTTCTTGTATTTCCTGTTCATTCATTTCTGAAATTTCTTTACCAACAAGAGGGAAGTCATCATTGACTTTTTGCACGTCTGTAATTAGCCAACTGCGGATTCCCGATAATAAAGGTTTATTTTTTTGTTTTCTAATTAGAATCGGTAAAAATCTTCTTAAAATGTGTGAACCTGCACCTTCAGGGTAAAATCTTGATAATTTTATATCAAAAGAAAAATTGGTATAATCTTTACCTGAACCTTTGTCTGTTTCATATATTCCTTCAACTTTATATAAAAATTCTGCCATAATGATATTCCTTTCCTACTTAAATAATTCACGCATTCTTTTAACAATCTCATCACGTTCACCAACTTTTTGATTTGGTGAATTGTCAAGTTCAACAAGACGGTTATAAAGTCTATCGTATTCAGCATTTCTATCAGCTTCAGACATTCTGAATTTTGAAGCACTGCCCGAATTACTTGAACCTTCCTTATATCCGTACTTATCAACAAGACCTTTACCGACTTTATAAAACATTTCAATAACTTTATTCGGTACAATATCTTGAATTATTTGTTGGTCTTCTTGTGGCAAAAATTCTTTTAAAAGCCCTTCAACTGTTTTTCTTTGTGGGCTTTTTTCTTGTGAATTTCCTTCATTAAACATACTTTTTATTGATGATTCAAGTTCATCAGCATTTGTATATTTGTGAAATTCATCAATACCATATTTTATATAACTGCTAAATAAATTTTGTGCCTGTTCTTTTGACATTCCAAGTTCTTTAAACTTGTCTGAAAAGAAATTAATTGCATCATCTTCAATGTTAAGTATTTTTTCGCCTTTTTCGTTATTTAAAAGGTTTTCAAGTTCATATTCTTTTGCTTCATTAGGCACTTCAACTTGATTGCCAATTTGCTTTTCAAGTGCAGCTTTAATTTCTTCATAGTTATCTAAACTTTTTAAATCGGTAGTTTTAATGTAATCTTCAACTTTTTTACCGATTAGTGTTTGAGAATTGTCATAGCTTCTGAATAATTCTGTTTTTAATTCATCACCTGATTTTCCGTCAAAAAACTTTGTCCAACCTTTTTCTTTGTACTCATCAGGAATTGCAAAATCAGAACCTTGTGAACCATTATCTAAGTCCTGATTACCGTTATCAGAACCTTGACCTTGTTCTGTTCCTTGTCCTTCGTTTAAATTTTCTTCACTCATGTTTTCGTTTTCCTTTTAATTAATCTTCATCATCAAATATTTCTATATGCGCAAGTATTTCTTTTGGTAAGACGTTTCTTATTATCGACCAAATATCACGTCTTCCTTTTTTGTATATCAAAATTTCATTGTTAATGTTTAAATCTTGTTCTGACCAAAAACAAATTTTCTTTAAATACTTCAAAAAGAATTTTCCGTTTTTGTTTGAAAATATTTCTTTGCAACAAAGTTTTAAATCTGCAATTTCTTTAATTTGTTTTTCTTGCGCTTCCTTTTGTTGTTCAATAATTTCATCAACCTTGCTCTTTGTTTGCATAATTTTGTATTCCTTCCATTCCTGACATATTCATTGCATCATTTGATGTTGCACCTGCATCAGCTATATTTTTTAATGTTTGAGATTGTTGAAGCATTGCCTGTTGCTGCATAAGTGCTTTTTGTTCGTTTTCCATAGCATTAACAAGTTCTTCGTAGTCGTATTTGTTTTTAATTAAATTGTCATTTACCAAATTTGAAACCGACTTTAATAAATCTAAAAATTCATAAGCATTTAT
>Ga0265298_10001354_pt1 | contig 36245 bp, 32 predicted proteins | sample AusTroGonzalo_MG_3_FD_193486 | JGI IMG/M metagenome (GOLD analysis project Ga0265298, IMG submission 193486) | Bovine rumen microbial communities from tropical cattle in Woodstock, Queensland, Australia - Gonzalo_01 | ecosystem: Host-associated > Mammals > Digestive system > Stomach > Rumen ...
TTATATGCGCCATTAAAATAAAATTAGTATTTTTGTACCGAAAAAATTTAAGATATATGACAGAAGAATCTCAATTTATTTTGGATGAAACCACTGAATCGATGGAAGGTGCCATCAAGCATCTCGAGTCAGAATTTCAGAAAATCAGAGCAGGCAAGGCCAGTCCGATGATGCTGCAGGGCGTGAAGGTCGAATATTACGGAACGCTTGTCCCTATTGAGCAGACCTCGAACATCGGCACCCCTGACGCACGTCAGATCATAGTGATGCCGTTCGACAAGAGCTCTATCGGTGCCATCGACAAGGCTATCCAGGCCGCCAACCTCGGATTCAACCCGAAAAACGAAGGCGATTTCCTGAGAATCCTGGTCCCGCCGTTGACAGAGGAGCGTCGTAAAGACCTCGCCAAACGCGCCAAGACAGCCGCCGAGGAAGCCAAAGTGGGTGTCCGCAACATCCGCCGCAACTCCAACGATGATGCCAAAAAGCTTGAAAAAGAAGGCGTTTCGGAAGACGAAGTGAAACAGCTCCAGGAAGAAATCCAGAAGCTCACAGATAAATTCGTGAAGAAAATCGATGATCTTTACGAACTCAAGCAGAAAGACATCCTGACAGTTTAGTCAAGAATATTCTCTAATGCCAAACCAAACAGCTTGTCGAGCGTGATGCCCATGCAGGCTGCTTGTTTTGGCATTATTGATGCCTCCGACATGCCTGGCACTATGTTCACCTCGATGAAAACCAGCTGTTTAGGTGTCATGATATAGTCAAAACGTGCGAAGCCCTTGCACTCGAACTTGTCGTAAAGCATCGCCGACGTAGCCTTGACCTCGATTTCTGAAACCTCATCCAAGTCAGCGGGCGTGATCTCGTCCGATTTTCCTGCAGTATATTTCGCCTCGTAGTCGAAGAAGTCGTTTTTGCTGACGATTTCGGTGACAGGGAACACCATCGTCTTGCCTTTGACCTGCATCACGGTGCATGCCAGCTCGCGGCCTTTCACAAATTTCTCGCACATCACCTGGTCGCCGGCCTTGAAAGCGTATTCAACAGCCTTGTCGAAGTCGTCCTCCACGTTGACCTTGCTCACACCCACCGACGAGCCGTTGCGTGTAGGCTTGACAAACAGAGGCAGCCCCAGCTCTTTGATGATCTTCTTGCCGTCGTAGCTTTCTCCTTTGTTAATAATAAGAGAAGGGGAGACGTTGGCACCAGCTGCCGCAGCTATCTTTTTGCAAAAATCCTTGTGGAACGTCAACGCCGAAGTGGTGAACCCCGACGAAGTGTATGGGATGCCGAGCATCTCGAAGTATCCGAGAAGCTGTCCATCTTCGCCCGGCACACCGTGAATGGCGTTAAAAATAGCGTCGAAAACCACCTTTTTGCCCCCGACTTTTATCGAGAAATCGTTCTTGTCGACATCGGTTTCCTTGCCGTCATCAGCCAGATGATACCATCTGTCTTTCAAAACCACGATGATATACGATTCGTATTTGCTTGGATCGAGGTGTTTTTTCACGACTTTCGCACTGCTGATGGAGATTTCATACTCTCCTGAATACCCTCCACAAACTATTGCTATTTTTTTCATGTCAAAATAAACTTAAATTCAATTATTTTCGTTATCTTTGCGAGTTCAAAATTACAAAAAACGACAATATCTGTAACGAAAAAAAATAAAAAAATGAAAGCTTTTCGCTTTTTAAAAGATAAATGGTTCTATATCAGCTTGGCAATCATGCTGTTACTGACTGTCGGTGTGCTCTGGCTTACCTTCAAAAGGCTTGACCAATTCACCCGTCACGGCCAGGAATTCTTCGTTCCGGATATGGTTGGAATGAATTATGACACCGCCGTCAGCCATTATCAAGATATTTTGACTTTCGTTCTCCTCGACAGCATTTATGTGAAGGATTTTCCGGAAGGTGCTGTGTATCAACAGAATCCTGCTGCCGGCTCAAAGGTGAAACAAGGCCGTAACATCTATATCCTGCGCACCACCATCGCACCTGAGATCGTGACGATGCCAAACCTTCGCAACCTCTCGCTGCGACAGGCTATGGTGAGCCTCAACGCGGTCGGACTGAAGGTCGACAAGCTCGAATTCGTCGATTATTTCGCACGTAACGCCGTGGTCGATCAGAAACTCAAAGGCGAGGTCATCGAGCCTAAGACCGACGTAGTGAAGGGCTCGGCGATAACCCTCGTGGTGGGCCTAGGACGTGGCGACAAAAACACCAACCTGCCTGATTTGGTCGGTGTCAACGTCGTGGAGGCGAAAAACCGTATCAACAACGCCTCACTCAATATCGGCACCGAGGTGTATATCGACACCGACGACGATGAGTTCCTCTTCGTGAGCAAGATGGACCCCGACTATGCCGCCGATATGATGGTGCCGCTCGGCTCACTCGTCAACGTGTGGTACAAATCATCGAAAAACTTCGACTTCGCATGGTACAGCTATGAGAAATTCCGCCGCGACTCCATCGTCGAGGTCATGCGCATCAGGAAATTCAAACAGGACACCATCAACTACGTCATCGACAGTTTCAACTATATCTTGAAAAACAGAAGCTTCTCCTACGACTCGCTCGAACGTGTCGCCGACAAGCAGATGGTGTTCCCAAGATCCAATAGAATTGAGGTTCTGGAACTCGACAGCCTCGATTATTTTGATTATGAATACGAAATTGACACAACATATTTCTATGATGAATAAGAAAATATTGATAATATTACTAGCCTTAACGGGAATCTTGAACGGCAACGCCCAAGAGTACCTGACATCGTTTGTCGAAGGCGAAACGGTTGAAAATAAGCGAGATAGGAGCGAAGTGTACGCCACGCTGCCTTTCTTCGACGACTTCTCAACCTCTTACAAATACACCGATGAATCGAAATGGCTGTACAACAACGTATATGTCAGTGCCAACTTCCCGATGATGCCGGTCAACCACAACGCCGCCACATTCGACGTGGCCGACCATTATGGCAAGATTTACTCACGAGGCAGCAGCAACCCGTTTATCGCTGACACCTTGAAATCAGTGAAGATACGTTTGGATAGTCTTGATAATCAATTGCTGACGCCTGCCGACTCGCTGTATTTCAGCTTCTACTACCAGCCAGGCGGCTTCGGCGACAGCCCCGAACGCGACGACTCGCTCGTGTTGCAGTTCGGCTACGGCTACGACGTCGAGGTGTATGACTCCGTAAATCAGCATTCTTACATCGAACGCCGTACCAACTGGCGCCAGATGTGGGCGACACAAGGCGTCGAACTCGACACTTTCCTTATGACATGTGGCGAGAACCAGTATTTCAAAAAAGTGATGATCCCAATCACCGACAGCTGCTTCTTCGTCGAGGATTTCCAAGTGCTTTTCTTCAACTACGGAACGCTGCCAACACAAATGTATCCTAACGATCGCAGCAACATGGACATGTGGAACATCGATTTCGTGTATCTCGACAAAGACCGGAGCATCGAAAACGACAGCTATCCGCTCGTCAGCCTGACAGGAACCGTGCCGTCGTTCTTAAAACGCTATCAGTCAATGCCTTACAAGCATTATAAAGAAAATCCAATAGCTTATATCGACATTGATGGCTACGATATCCATATGACAAATCTCGATGTCAACACACATCAGGTGAAATATTCGTGCGAAGTGACCGACAATAACTCGCCATGGAACTATAGTTATGAGTATAATCCATTGGTAATCAATCAGTATCCTAATGTTGGACCAGTTCATGAACATGTCATTATGGGCGATTTCATCTATCCTTTCACCGACAATTTCGACACCACATCATACACCATTCGCCATTATATCGAGGTAATCGACGAGCATAGCGGCGAGGTGCGTGGCGATTCGATAATACGTCATCAGGGGTTCTACAACTTCTTTGCATACGACGACGGCACTCCAGAGAGAGGTTACGGACTTGTGCCAGCCGATACATACTTCGCAGCACAATTCAGCGTGTCACGTGTCGACACCTTGAGTGGCGTGCAGATGCTGTTCAACCGCACATACAACGACGCTAACTTGAATTTCTTCGACATCGTAGTGTGGCGCGACAATAACGGAAAACCTGGCGAGATTATCTATAAGCTTGAAAATCAACGACCTATATGGCACGACAGCATCGCTTATAGCTTCTCGTTTTATCAGTTTAAACAAGTGGTGAAAGTCAACAGCACCTTCTACGTGGGCGTACACCAACGTTACAGCAAGACCATAAACATCGGCTTTGACTCATCTGTCGACAATAGCCAATACAACTTCTATGATGTTGGCGAAGGCTGGAAAAACAGCGCCTATCCGGGCTCTCTCATGATCCGTCCGGTGGTAGGAAGATACGGCTACTTTGTCGGAATCGATGAAAACCAAGAGGTTGCGTTTGATATCTATCCTAATCCGGCTCAAAATACTGTCCATATCGAAGGTCTCGATGCCGATTTGTGCGATGAGATAGTGATTTACGACATGACAGGTCGGGCCGTGAAACGTTATCAGTATTGCAATGAATTGAATGTCAGTGAGTTGCAAAATGGAGCGTATATGATTCGCATAGTTAATAAAGATGGCTCTAATAAGACATCTAAATTATTGATTTCAAAATAGTTAAAACAATGGCGGAGGATTTTGTAGGCGTTATCGGCGATAGCACAGAGGAGAATACCGAGCTATTCGAGCATTTCCGTATCGTGGCTGACAAAGGTCAGGCGCTCACACGTGTCGACAAATTCCTGCAAAACCGCTTGGAAAATGTGTCACGCAACCGTGTTCAGAACGCTGCGAAAGCGGGTAGCATCCTCGTCAACGACAAGCCCGTGAAGTCGAACTACAAGGTGAAGCCGTTCGATGTGGTGACGGTGGTGCTCGCATATCCGCCTCGCGAGATAGTGATAACACCTGAAAACATACCGCTCGACGTGGTCTACGAGGACGACGATGTCATCGTGGTAAACAAACAGGCTGGACTGGTTGTTCATCCCGGTCACGGCAACTTCGACGGCACACTGCTCAACGCCTTGGCATATCATTTCAAGGAGAATGGCTCAAAAGTCGACAACGGCTTCGGATACCTCGTGCATCGTATCGACAAAGACACCACCGGTCTGATGATTGTGGCTAAAAACGAGACGGCACAGACTGTTTTGGCCGCTCAGTTCTTTGAACATTCCATCACACGCCGTTACCAGGCCCTTGTCTGGGGCGACTTCAACGAGGACGAAGGCACCATCGAAGGCAACATCGGGCGCTCGGTGCGCGACCGCGTGGCTATGGCGGTATATCCCGACGGCAGCCAGGGCAAAGACGCCGTCACACATTACAAGGTGCTGGAGCGGTTCACCTACGTCACCTTGGTGGAATGCCGCCTGGAAACGGGACGCACCCACCAGATACGCGTCCATATGCAGCATATCGGACATCCGTTGTTCAACGACGCTCTGTACGGCGGCGACAGAATTCTGAAAGGCACCACATTCTCGAAGTATCGTCAGTTTATCGACAACTGTTTCAACGAGATACCGCGTCATTGCCTCCATGCCAAGGTGCTCGGCTTCGTGCACCCGACCACGGGTAAGGAGCTGTACTTCGACTCGGAGCTGCCTCAAGATATGCAGGCGGTGCTCGCAAAATGGCGTAATTATCTTAAAACAAGAACAGAAGAAAATTAAAATATCATGATAGTAATAACAGGAGCAGCAGGTTTCATCGCAAGCGTGGTGGCAGGATGCCTCAACCAACAGGGCAGGACCGACCTCGTCCTCGTCGATGACTTCTCAAAGAAACAAAAAGAAAGAAACTTCATCAACAAAGCATATCAGCTTCTTTTAGACAGGAAAGAGCTTCATAACTGGCTGAAAATCAATCATGACAAGGTTGATTTTATAGTGCATCTCGGCGCTCGTACCGACACCACCGAGTTCGACTGGAACGTGTTTGTTGAACTCAACGTGAACTACACCGAACAACTGTGGACGCTCTGCACCGAGTATCAGATTCCGCTCGTATATGCCTCATCAGCAGCGACTTACGGTGGGGGAGAGCTGGGCTACAACGACAGCCACGACATCGTCGAGAAACTCGTGCCACTCAACCCATACGGACGCTCGAAAAACGAGATCGACAAATGGATTCTCAAGCAGACCAAGTGCCCTCCGTTCTGGGCCGGACTGAAGTTCTTCAACGTCTACGGTCCTAACGAGTATCACAAAGGCCGCATGGCATCGGTCATCCTGCACTCGTTCCACCAGATCCAGGACTGCGGCGAGGTGAAGCTGTTCCGCTCACATCGTCCCGACTTCAAAGACGGGCAGCAACTTCGTGACTTCATCTACGTGAAAGACATCGCATCGGTTATACTTTTCTTGATTGAGAAACGTCCGGAGAGCGGCTTGTACAACCTCGGAACAGGCCACGCACGTTCGTTCTACGACCTTGCGGCCAACACCTTCAAGGCAATGGGAAAAGAAGTGAATATCAAGTTTATCGATACTCCGCTCGACATTCGTGACAAATATCAGTATTTCACGGAAGCCAATATGGAGAAACTCCGTAAGGCAGGCTATGACAAGCCATTCACCTCACTTGAGGACGGCGTTTTCGATTACGTGACAAATTATTTGATTCCAGATACAACGTTCTAACCATCCGTCATTTCGACTGTAGCGAAGCGAAATGGAGACCTGAGCTTTGTGAAAGCATTCACCTCAGGTGAATAAATCACCGCCAATCGAATATTTCCGTAGTATTCAAATGGCGGTGATTTCTCGACTACACTTCGTTTCGCTCGAAATGACGATTATAATGTTTTCTGCTTTTCGGCCAGTTGCCTGTCCAAATCCACAAGAAACTCCTTGGCATCGGTGAGTGTGCGGATCATCAAGGCGTTCTCCTCGAGTTTGTCGAACTTGGTCTTCATGGCCTCCTTAGCACCTTGGATGGTGTAGCCTTTCACTTTCACGAGCTGGTATATTATCTGCAGATACCGCATGTCGCGCTCGGTGAAGAGCCTGTTGCCTTTTGTGCTCTTGCGTGGGCGCAGCACGTCGAACTCACTTTCCCAGTAACGTATGGTGGAGGTCGGGACGTTGAACATCACCGCGACTTCTCCGATTCGATAATATAACTTCTTGACTTCCATATCAATCCATTGTCATTGAAGGCTTTTCCGATAACTTGAGAATCTGTTCGTACTCCTCTGGAGTGAGGTCGTTGAAGAAGAAATCAACAGGATTTATCGGTTTGTCATTCTTAATTACTTCATAATGCAGATGTGGCGCCGTTGACTTTCCTGTGTTTCCCATCAGCGCGATGTTCTCACCACGGCTCACCTTCTGGCCTTTCTTCACGAGGGCCTTTTTAAGGTGGGCATAACGTGTCTTATAGCCATATCCATGATTTACAACGACATAGTTGCCGTAGCCGCTGTTGCCGAGCACCACCTGCTCAACGACGCCGTCTCCAGTGCAGTAGATATTGGTGCCTATCGGAGCCGCGAAGTCGATGCCGCTGTGGAACTTCTGAATCTTGTAGAACGGGTCGGTACGATGGCCAAAATGCGACGAGATACGGCTCAACTCAACGTTTTTCACAGGCATGATGGCCGGGATGTGCTTCAACATGTCAGCCTTGTTGGCCGCCATTTTGTAGACCTCGTCAAACGACTTTGCCTGTATGTTCATCTGGCTCTCCAAAATGTCGATTTTCTTCGCGGTGGCCTTCACAACCTCCGAATGGTCATAGCCGTCAAGGGCCGCATAACGGTCTGCACCGCCATAACCACCCTCTCTCACCGACGGCGGAATAGGGTCAGCCTCGAAAATCATACGGTAGATATTGTCGTCACGATCCTGCATCTCGTCAAGAGCATGGTCGATTTTGCTTATTTTGTTGTTCAAAACCTCAAATTGGAACTGCAGGAACTCGATTTCACGCGCCTGCATACGCTCTTTGGGCGACCCAATCTCGTTTTCTATGATCGTCGCACCTGCAATTCCGATGAATCCGGCAATAATGACAAAGAGGCCAATATTACGCAGACGTCTGCCTAATGAGGGCTTATATTCCTCATAATCAAGCGTTTGTGGATTAAATATGTATTTCTTTGTTGCCATAATTTTTCGAAATTTTAATTTAAAACGAAAAAAATACGTTTTAAAGATGCAAAATAAATAATTTTTTCTTAAATTTGCAAACTTTTTTAAAGAAAAATTAAATTCTATGATGAAAGCAAACGAAATTCGTAAGAGCTTTTTGGAGTTTTTTCAGTCAAAAGGACACCTTGTAGTGCCATCAGCACCTATAGTCGTAAAAAACGACCCCACTTTGATGTTCACCAATGCCGGAATGAACCAGTTTAAGGACGTTTTTCTTGGCAACAACCCTCGCAAAGCACCGCGTGTGACCGATATTCAGAAGTGTCTGCGCGTCTCGGGAAAGCATAATGACCTCGAAGAAGTGGGCCGCGACACCTATCATCACACCATGTTCGAGATGATGGGCAACTGGTCGTTTGGCGATTATTTCAAGAAAGAAGCCATCGCCTGGGGCTGGGAGTTCCTCACCGACGTGATGAAGATCGACAAGGACAAACTCTACGTCACCGTGTTCGGCGGCGATGAGAAAGACGGTATGGCTCCAGATAACGAGGCTTACGAATTTTGGAAAGAGCATGTCGACGAGTCACGAATCATCTACGGCTCGAAAAAAGACAACTTCTGGGAGATGGGTGAGACTGGCCCTTGCGGACCATGCTCCGAAATCCATATCGACATCCGCGACGAGGAAGCACGCAAGAAAATCAACGGACGCGACCTCGTCAACAAAGACGACCCGGAAGTCATCGAGATATGGAACCTCGTGTTCATGCAGTACAACCGCCTCGCCAACGGCTCTCTTGTCGACCTTCCGGCAAAGCACGTCGACACGGGCATGGGCTTCGAACGCCTCGTCCGCGTGATGCAAGGCAAGAAATCGAACTACGACACCGACGTGTTCACACCTATTATTAATGAGATATCTAAGCTTTCAGGAATAGAATACGGTAAAAACGAGAAACAGGACATCGCCATGCGCGTCGTCGCTGACCACCTCCGTGCGGTCAGCTTCGCCATTACCGACGGCCAGCTGCCGTCTAACAATGGCGCGGGATACGTCATCCGCCGTATCCTCCGCCGCGCCGTGCGTTACGGCTACACATTCCTGAAGTTCACCGAACCGTTTGTGTACAAACTGTTGCCAGTCCTCGTCAGTGAGATGGGTGAACAGTATCCTGAGATAAAAGCCCAGGAGATGCTCGTGTCGAAGGTCATCTACGAGGAAGAGGCATCGTTCCTCCGCACCTTGGCACTTGGTATCAAGCGTTTCGAGAACTATGTGGAACAAAATAAAGGCTCAAAGCTCATCGACGGCGCATTCGCCTTCGAACTGTTTGACACCTATGGCTTCCCAGTCGACTTGACCAACCTCATGGCAGAGGAAAAAGGCCTCGAAGTCGACATGGAAGGCTTCAACAATAACCTCAAGGAACAGAAAGACCGCTCACGTAAAGCCGCCGAGAAGATGTCGGGCGACTGGGTCGAGCTCATCCACGAAGACAAACCTACCACATTCGTCGGATACACCGAGATGGAATGCCAGGCTAAGATATTGAAATTCAGAGAGGTAGTGGCGAAAGGCAAGAAACATTTCGAGATCGTCCTCGACAAGACCCCGTTCTACGCCGAGATGGGTGGCCAGGTTGGCGACCGCGGTGTGCTGGTGTCGGAAAACGAGACACTCCACGTGGTCAACACAGTGAAAGAGAACGACCTCAGCATACATATCACCGACATGCTTCCGCAACAGCCAGAGTCAGTGTTTACTGCCAAAGTCGATGTGGAGCGCCGTCTGAAGATCGAGGCTAACCACACAGCCACACACCTGATGCATGCCGCTCTTCGCCAAGTGCTCGGAACACATGTCGAACAGAAAGGCTCAATGGTTGACGACGAACGTCTGCGTTTCGACTTCAGCCACTTCGCCAAGATGAGTGACGAGGAGATTCGTAAAGTCGAAGCTATTGTAAATCAGAAGATTAGAGAAGATCTCCCGAACCAGACCGCTGTCGATGTCCCGATCGACGAGGCACGCAAACTCGGTGCCATGGCGTTGTTCGGCGAGAAATATGGCGACAAAGTCCGTGTAGTGACATTCGGAAAAGACTACTCATGCGAGCTCTGCGGCGGCACACATATCCCTTCGACAGGTCGCATCGGAGCGTTCAAGATCTTGACAGAGAGCGCCATCGCTGCCGGCGTGCGCCGTATCGAGGCTATCACAGGCGAGGCAGTCATCGAATATCTTGATAATCAGATAGATACACTCAATAAGATTAAAGGTCTTGTGAAGTCGTCAGGCGACGTGGTGAAGGCTGTTGAGAACCTCTCGACACAAAACACCATGCTCCAGAAGAAAATCGAGGCCATGATGATGGCACAGGCCGTGTCGGATGCCAAGAACGCTTATCACAATGCGACGGATTGGAACGGACACAAGCTGGTGATTGCCCGCATCGATGCCGACATGAACCAGATGCGTAACATCGCTTCAGCTATCAAAGACATCGATCCTGAAGCTGTTGCCGTCATGGGCGGCGTGTTCGAGGACAAGCCCGCTCTCTGCGTGATGTTGCCACAAAGTTTGGTCGACAACAATAAAATGGACGCCGGAGCATTAGTACGTGAAGCCGCCAAGGAGATCCAAGGCGGTGGCGGCGGACAGAAAACCCTTGCCACAGCAGGCGGAAAGAACGCCGCAGGCATCGACAAAGCCATTGAAATCATTAAAAATAATTTGAAATAAAAGATGTTGAAACGCCTATCGGTCATATTAAGCCTGATTGTCGCAACATTATTGTTTCTGGCTGGTTGTTCAAAAGAAAACCACGACAGCTTGGCATTTGTGGGCGATGAGAGCGATATGAAGTCTTGTTACGATATTTATCCTGAAGAGTGTTTTCCTAGTGATGTTGCAATTCCCATAGCATTAAGAGATGGCCGTTTCCCGCCCGATATCGAAGGCGAATATGAGATGCACGGTACCTTCGCTGATGGCTATTATGAGTATTGGGATGTTTCAAAAAACAAATATGTGCCATATCCTGCAGGATCTTATCCATTAAACAAATCGATGTATATCATCATTGAAGGACAGGTCAACGGCATGGCAAAAATACGATTCGCTTTTAAAAAGCAAAACGATTATAAGGTTTGGTACGAGACGGAAGCCTATGTTTATGGCAATGTATATTCCGAAGATTACAAAAATGACTTTATAATCTGTTTTGAAAATGTTGAAGCAGCAGGAAACACCGATTATTATCGTGGAAATATATTAAAAGGTACCATAAGTGATTCTGGTATCTTGAATATTGAGACGTGGAGTGTTATTAAGGACAAGAAGCCGTTTGCTCCTGTCCCAAGAAGTTTGAATGTGGGCGGTTATGAGCATTATAAGGCTGATATCGCAAATAATAATAAGTAATATTGATATGAAGAGACTGTTTACATTGTTGATTTTTGTTGTCTTAAGCCTGAATGTGATGGCTCAAGTCGATTACAGTTTCGGCAATATCAAGCATAGACGCGAAAAAAGCACCATCCCGACCATAGGAATCAAGGGCGGATTGACAAGCTATCACATGCATTTTGCCTACGAGAAATACGACAAACTCAGTAATGACCTCGTCCTGAACCCGGGCTTCGGACTGTTTGTAGAGTTCCCAATCAAGAAATTGAAAGGATTTGCAGTAGGAGGTGAGGTGATGATGATTGAGAGAGGATACAAGAAATCGTTCAATTTCAGAGGCGATATGCCTGAAGTCGACCAGATAAAAGCACATTATTTTGATGTCAGAATACCTATAACCTATTATTTCAGACATACCGATGTGCTCAACCCGTATATCTTCATCGCTCCTGACTTCGGAATGTGCTATGGCGGCGAGATGACCAAGACTTTTGCTGAAAATTCTGAATACAACACCTCTGTCGATATCTCAAAATCTGATGCGATGAACTCGTTCGACTTCTCGCTGGCATTCGGTGCCGGTATCAGATGTAACGTTCATTTTCAAGTGTTTACACTCGTTTTGAAACTCGACGGAAGCTATAATCTGGGGCTGCTGAACACAAACGGCGCTAAAGAGCCGGTATATGTCGACAATCTTGCATATCATGTGAAAGATGCAAGCCGTTACAACAGAGGCTTGGAAGTGATGTTTAGCATCGGTATTCCGTTGAAATTCAACTTCTTACACGATTCATGCTGGGGCTGGAGATAAGTTCCTTACTTGTTTAGCACAAACTTCTTAGTCACCACAAAATCGTTTCCGTTAATCTTTATCAGATACAATCCGTTGGCAAGTCCTTCAATAGAATACTGTGTCACGTTGCTGCTTGCGTCGGCTTTGAATTGGTCGACCAGTATGCCGCTGTAGCTGTAAATGCTGATGGTTAACGACTCCGCTGTGAGCAACTCGCTGTATCCAATGTAAAGCTCTCCGTTCGAAGGATTCGGGTACAGGGCAATCATCTTGTCGTAGTCATGCTCATCGACGGAGGCTCCTTCGCCATATCCGTCGGTGAAGATAAACTTGCTCGATGTCGTGAAGCCGCATACCGTCGTGATTTTACATGTCAAGAGGGCGTTACCTTCCTCGTCGATGGAGACGTAAGCTTTGTTTTTGTCTTCAGCATCAGCGTAAACCTGCCATGTTGAGGTGCTTTCGGTATCTGCTATGTGGTTCGGAGTGTCGTAATAGCTCGCTATTTCCCATTCGTATTCGGCATTTTCGATGTCATGACCTTGCAAACTCGACACCTGGATGTTGTATTCATAGATGTAAGGCATGTAATCAACGCCTGGCTGTACAAAATACTGACCGATCAATTCCGGGTTTACACTTGGTTTTTCCAAGATATTGATGTTGATCTCTTTCGTGATCCTGTTGTTGACGCGGTCGTCGATGCCCTCATCGGTGATTGTGCATGAATATGAGTGATAGTTTACGTTAGGATAAACATTTGTCGTCTGCGAATATGGGTCTGAGTAATACTCTTCTGGTGTCCAGTGGTATGAGAAATTGCCCGTTCCACCATCAGGATGCGCGGTCAATGTAACTTCGAAATTCTCACAAATCTCGATGCTTGACGACGAGATATAGCTCTCGGTCAATGCTTTATGTGCGATCACGACAAGGTTGTCTTCGTTGGTGCAGCCGCTAGCAGTTGTCACCGTAGCCGTAAACTCAATGTTATCATTTTCTGGAAGGTTTATGGTACGTGCTACCCTATGGTTATCTTGAATGAAGTTGTTGATAAGGTTGGCGGGTTCCCATGAATATGTGGCTCCAGCGATGTCGTTCATCGACAGCAGGACCTGGTTTCCGGCAAGGATGTTGTATGTCTTGTATGTCGTCCCGTTGGCTTCAACATATGCGTTGGCCTCTGGGATAGGATTCACCATAATCAATGGTGCGGTCACTTCGAATGAGTGGTTTTCGGTGTCGCTCACTGTGCATGTGTAGCTTATCGACTCGTTCAATGCCGCTGTGTTGATCTCCTGCGTGGTGTTTGAGCCTTCAATCTTGTTGGCTGGCTGCCAGACGTAGGTGTACTGCTCGTTGCCGCCCGATGGGATGGCTTTCAACGATGTCGTCTCGCCCGAACAGAGTTCCTGCTGGCCGGTTATTGTCACGTAGGCCACAAGTGCGTCACCTACCGCGATAGTGAAGCTGTTCGAGTCGGAACAGCCGTTTTTGCTCACTGTCACATGGTATGTCACTGGTACTGTCACCATCAGACTTGTAGTCTGTATCTGGTGCGTCCCTTGGCCTGAGGCTATCAGGTTGGCAGGCTCCGAGGTCCAGGTGTAGGTGGCTCCTGCGAGTTCCGGCACCGACAAAGTGGCTGTGCCGCCGTAGTTTACGTGTGCTGGGTTAGGTCCTGTGATAGTGACGTCAGGTATCGCGTTGACAGTAACACTCACCGACTTGGTCTGTGTCGCATGTCCGTCCGATATCACGCAGGTGAATGTGGTCGTGCCCACTGTCGGATGTGCCGTCGTCGAGGCCGAGTTCGGGTAGTCGATGGTGCATGCCGGAGTGGCTGTCCATGAATATGTGTAGCTGCCATAGCCTCCGGTGGCTGTCGCTGTCAGATGTGGCACTGCGTCGTCTTCGCAGAAACTGGTGTTGTCGCTGCTCACATCGGCGCTGAGAGCGTTTCTGATTTGTATGGTCTTCGTCTCAGTGTCACCACATTCGCCGCCATCGCCGCTAACAGCCACATAATATGACACCTGATAGTCGCCAGGAGCCGAATATGTGTGTGTCGGGTTGACATCCTGGCTTGTGGTGCCGTCACCGAAATTCCATTGTCTCACGTTGATTTCGCTGGTATGTCCAGCCGGATTCGTCGCCTCAGTGCCTGTAAACTGCACCGGCTCCCCAGCGATGGCCTCTGTGTAGTTGAAACTCGACGACACATTTGGCAACACATGCGCTATGATGGTCTCCGTGCCGCTCTGTGTGCCCGCCACCACACTGCAGGTGTACGTGCCAGCCATGTTGAGCGTGGCATTGGTGCGTGTCCACGTCCTGCCGTTATGTGTCTGATTGTCAGGGCTTGTCCAAGTGTATGTGGCACCTTCGATGACATTCGCCTCAAGCACCAAACTGCTTCCGATACATGGTGTGCTTGAAGTCAAAAACGGCTCAAGAATCGAGCAGTCAGTGGTGCCAGAGCCCGATGTCTTGCTGAATGTGATGTTGCAATTATGGTTTGAATAGTTCGTAATCACAAGAATATAATACTGTCCCGATTGCGCATTGCTAGGTATGATGCAGTTTTCTGTAGCATTGGGCGAATAACTGCAGCTGACCTTTTTTTGTATTGTCAAACCGTTCGGACATGGCAAGGTGGGATCATCAAAAGGTCCCCAGCAACAAAAGTCGATATCTTCGCTTGGCGTACTGTACATGTGAATGGTCATTCCACCCGAATTGGCCATTCTCATGTAATACCAAGCAGGATTAGGTCTTGTTGATAAACAGTCGTAATCTGGACCTGTCTCGCCATGGCCGGCGTTGACACCTGCCGGAAACTGATAGATACCGTTGTCAGTACAGAACGGGTCAGCATTGGCACAAAGGTTGTTCTGACGGTCTTTGGCATAAATATCCATCATCATAGATGCGTTAAACACGTCTGGCAACGACGATTTCCATTCACTGTAAAGCTCACCGACCTCATCTTTCGACATCTTTCCAAATGCCTGATTTTCCTCATTAATAAATTCGGCAAAAGTATCCTCAAGGTTGAAATTGTAGCTGTTATTATTGCGTTTTATAACGAAAATGCCGTCTCTGTCGCATGCCGTGACAACAAAGCGATCGTCGTTGTTTAATAAATACAGGAAATGCGCTCTTTGCTCGAAAAGACTGATTTTTGTGATGTCAAATTCAACGGTGTTTCCGATCTTGTCGAAAGTGTATGATTTATCCTGCGCTTTCGCTGAAAATACAAGCAAAAACAAAGCTACAATCAATAATGCCTTTTTCATTTTTGAAAATTTTATGTCAATACAATCTGCAAAGATACGAAAAATATTTTAATTAACAAAAAAATTAACTTCTGACTTATAACTGTAAAAACTCTACGAGTTTCTGAACCGCTCTCCCTCTGTGTGAAATCTTATTCTTCGTCTCCATCGCCATCTCCGCAAACGTCTCCTCATAGCCGTCTGGGCGGAAAATAGGGTCGTAGCCGAAGCCGCCCTCACCATGCTCCTCTTCGGTGATAACGCCGTTGACAATGCCTTCGAAGAAATATTGTTTCCCATTGAGATTCAATGCGATAACGGTTCTGAAACGTGCTTTCCTGTTTGTCTTTCCTTTCATCGCGGCAAGCATCTTCACCACGTTGTCATGATAGGAGCAGCCCTCGCCGGCATAACGTGCCGAAAACACTCCGGGAGCGCCATCCAACGCCTCGACCTCCAGTCCGGTGTCGTCGGCAAAACAGTTCAGATGATAATTATTTGTCACGTAGTCAGCCTTGATCTTGGCGTTGCCCTGCAAATCGTCGGCATCCTCCACGATGTCTTCCATACATCCGATGTCGCGTAACCCCACGACCTCGTAATTCTTCAAAATATTCCTGATTTCCGCTAATTTATTCTTATTATGCGTCGCAAAAACTAATTTTTCCATTGTTACATTTTTAAACGTCGTTATTCAATTTGATTTCTAAACAATTCGATTGCCGGTGATTTATTCACCAAAGGTGAATGCTTTCGCAAAGCTCAGGTCTCGACTTCACTTCGTTTCGCTCGAAATGACGGAATCCCACCGTATCGGTGTTATATTATTATTAATAAGGTATTGATTTGCCTGCGAGAAATGCCTGCATCCGAAGAAGCCACGACTCGCTGAGAGTGGGGAAGGGTGCACCGTTTTCAATATCAGGTGCTTGCTGTGGTCGATCAGACCTTCCTTGGCGATGGCGTAGTTGCCCCATAGCAAAAACACCAGATGTTCTTTCTTCGCAGATAGTGCTCTTATTGCTGCGTCGGTAAACTGCTGCCAGCCTATCTTGGCATGCGATGCGGCCATATTAGCTCTCACTGTGAGCGATGCGTTGAGCAGCAAAACGCCCTCGTCGGCCCACTTCTCGAGGTTCCCGTTCCGTGGTATGGGCATCCCGATATCCGTGTGCAGCTCCTTGAAGATGTTCTGCAGACTCGGCGGCGGCTGTATGCCGTCAGGCACCGAGAATGCCAAACCATGCGCCTGCCCGACACCATGATACGGGTCCTGACCCAATATCACCACCTTCACCTTGTCGAAAGGCGTGCGGTTGAACGCATTGAAAATCAAAGGAGAAGGGGGATAGACCACATACTGGCGCTTCTCGTCGATGAGAAAACTCTTGATGCCGGCGAAGTAAGGCGAGGCGAACTCGTCCTTGAGCACCTCGTACCAACCTGGCTCTATTGCCGGCTTCTTGATTTCAACCATGATAATTTTTTTTACAAATAATGTACAAAATTAGAAAAAAATTCGTTTCTTTGTTGTGTGAAATTAATAAATCCTATCAATATGAAAAAAATTGTTATTATGTTGTTGGTCGCGTTTACCCTTGGCATGGTGATGTCGTCGTGCAGAAGCAACAAATCGACATGTCCGGCCTACGGTGAGTATCAGCAGTACCAGCGAGAAAACATTTATTAAAAAAATTTCTAACAAAAAAAGGCTCCCGATTGGGAGCCTTTTTTATTTGATTTTTATCGTTTTTAGTACACTAAGAATTTACCTGTACTCAATGTTTTACCAGCGATGACGCGGATGATGTATGAGCCTGTTGTGAGGTTCTCTGTGTTGATTGTGGCTGTATGCTCACCTTCACCATAGTAACCAAGCTCGCTGTTCATCACCATGCGGCCTGCGAGGTCGAAGATCTGGCAGCTCACATTGCCATTCTCTGACATTGTGAAGTTGAACTGAGCGTCGCCTCTCACAGGGTTAGGATAGACGTTAATCATGACGTTCTGGTTGCCAGCAAACACCTCATCGATACCGAAGTCTGAACCTTCTTTGTATGTACCGCACTTGACGACACCACAACCGTATGTTGCAGCGTAGATCATACCATCGTTGCTGATACCTGGATAAATGACGTATGTTGGGATGCCCAACTCATCATAGAGGACATCGATCACATCGTCGTGATTTGCCATGATAGCCTGTTTGATGTCCATCACCGGGCATGTGATATTGCCTGATCTCTCCCATGAGCTGCCGTTGGCTGAGGTGTAGATGCCGTGCTCGGTACCAATGATATAGAGACCTGAGCTCTTCTCAATGATGCTTGAGTAGACCGGGAATCTGCCGAGGTTGCCCTGGATTGATGTGAAGCTTGCACCACCGTCGGTTGATTTGTATACGTAGTTGTCATTGTCGTAGTTACCCAATGTCACAATGATGTTGTTAGCATTGTTCGGGTCGACAGCGATGCTTGTGATGGCGCGGCCAGCGAATGTCTCGACGTCTGAAGTCATGGTGACGACTCTGTTGCCGAGAGTATCGTTGACGTTGGCTTGTTCAGCTGAGAAAGCGTTGTCGATACCTTCAAACTTGTAGAAGTTACCGCTTATTGTACCAACGTATGCTGTGTTGCCGTCAGCGCTGATTACTGTTGATGTTGGAGTGCCTGAAATGGTGCTGATGAGGAACCACTCTGTGTCTGCATTGAAAATGAGAGCGTCTCTTGTCATGTACACATTATCTTTAATAGCGCATACAAAGTTGGTCTTGAGTGGATCGTGCAAGCCCCAGATGGTGTCGCCGACAATCCATTTGTAACCGCCTGTAGTATCAATGTGCATCGGGTCATGTGGTGGCTCAGGAAGGGTGTATTCGATAGGATAACCGCCTTGGTTGCTGTAGTAGTGACGAACGTCACCTGCCTTGGCTTCTTTTCTGATGGCCAGATACAATGTGTCGAAATCAATATCGACAGTGACGATAGTGTCACGGTATACCTCGTCAACAAACAATGATGTGTCGTTGATTGTATAAACTGTGTCGTTGATGTTGACATAGTTGTAGATGTATGCTGTATCAGCTGCCCAGATCTGACCTTGTGTCACGTGGAAGTTGCTGTTGAGATAGATTGTATCGCCTGCAGTAACTATCACTGTGTCGATAGCTACATAAAGACTGTCTAACAACTCATTGATCTCAATTGAAGTGTGGTTGTCAGCGTAGTTTTCATACAAAGCGAATGGGGTCTTGAAAGCTTCTTTGTTTTTAATCACACCCTTTGCGCTGAACTTGGTGAGGTCATAGTCCTCGCCATTGGTTTCTGTTCTGTGAATAGGCATGTCATCGCCCAACGCCTTTTGTGACACAAACATGATTTGAGGTTTGATTGTTGACACAGCGCAAGGACCACCTGCATATTCGTATGTGAAGTAACCGAATGAGTTGTTTGTTGATGTTACATTCGGGAAGATAGCTCTACCTGTTGTGACGTTGTCGACACTGTCGTTGCCAAGCATCATGATTGTGCCGTGGTCAAGCGAACCGCCGATGAATTTCGAGGTGCCGCCAACTGCAACGCTCATCATACGTGCTGTTGATGAGTGCTCTTCGTCTGTGATGAAGTAGCGGTTGCCACCCTTGTATGAATAAAGCTGAGCATAATACTCACCCTTGAAGATACCGCCTTCAGTGCCAATGAAGAATGTGTTGACATCTGCTGGGTCGAACACGATGTTCATGATACCCTGGTGGAGATAGTAGTAACGATTCCAAGCGATAGATGCATATTCTGAACAGTCATATTCTGAAATCTGGAGTGGTCTGTAGCTGTTTACGCCAGAACTTGTGATGTCTTCAATAACCCAGAGGTTGTCAGAACCGATGAATACCTTTCTAGGATTGCTCGGGTGAACACTCATGAAGCCAGTGTAATCAGCATATTTCCCCAAGATGTTGTACATGAATGTTGATGCAGTGTATCCAACCTCCCATGTGTCACCACCGTCGGTTGTGAAATAGATGTTGCCTGTCTTGTAACCTCCTGATGTTGTTGTTGAGCTGCTTACTGCTGAACCAGTCATGAAAGTTATATACATGAATTCTTTGTCAGACTGTGACATGGCAATAATCTTCGGATTGTTGTTGTTGCTCGGAAGACCACCAGTGCCTGTGATCTTGTTGAAACCGGCACCTGCCTTGGCAAGATAAACATCTTTTTGGTCAGCTGCAAGCACATCACCGTTGCCGTTACCCTTGACACTTCTGAAATTGCCTTCAAGAACCACTGCCCAGTTCTTCAAGAGACCTTCGCTTGTGGCAGCATAGATGTCGTTACCAACAACAGCCATCTCATTGACAAACTGGATGTTGCCTGTACCTGCCACCAGTGTCATAAGGTTGCCTTCAAGTTTGTAAACGCCGTTGCCAACGAAACTTGTGGTGTAGTCGTACCTGTCAAGACCATTGGCGAGATGTGCGTTGAAACCATCACCAGTACCAACATAAAGCACATTGTTCAACATGGCGAAGCAGCTGACAGGAGCGTCAACATGTGCCATGTACTGGAATGTGATACCATCGTTGGTCGTCTTGTAGATGTCACCACCGACTGTACCGATAAGGACATTACCACTGTTGTCATAAATAACGGCTCTTGTTGAACCACCGAAATTATCAGGACCAGCCTGCTCCCAGCTCAACTCGGCGTCTCTCGACGCCTGAGCGGCCTTCTGACCGGCAATCAATGATGCCGGATCAATCAAACCTGTCTCCTGATTTGCGCGAATACTCTTCCAAAATGAAGAAATTGTAGCGTTTGATTCTGATCTCGGAGTGTATTTTCCTCCAATTTCAGCAGCGTTAGCTACCATACTTGCTTGAGCTAACACCATGGTTATCAAAAGCATACTTAACGGTAAAAATCTTTTTTTCATATCACGTAATTTAGTTATTAATTTCAATATAAACTAACTCTATTTTAAGGGTTCAAAAATACAACAAATTTTTGACCTGTGCAAACTATTTTAGGAAAAAATGTAAATTTTTTCTCTGTTAACCCATAAAACCATTGAATGTCAATATCTTGTGACGCAAGAAGACGGTAACCATCCGACACTGCCATCGGCGATTTTTATTTTGTTCCAATTGTCAGCTTTGTCCAATATCCTCACTTTGGTGCCCTCATGAAGCACGAAAAGGTCAGTGCCAGATGATGTTGGCGAACTTTTTACAGTAATAGTAGGCATCATGACAATGGCATCGTTGTGCTCGTTCATGTAGCTGTGCTTCTGCGAAGCGAAGATGATACTACATAAAGTAATGAGAATCAATAATATAGCTGTAAAAAACATGCCTTTCTTCAAGCCTTTTGTTCGAGCTGTGAGATACAAAAACAGCACTATCAAAACCAAAGCTATAAATACCAACGACGCTATAGCCCATTCGTCGGCAGTAAACTCGTTGCCAATGTTTCGCCATATCTTTTTCAGGAAAAACTCAGGCACTGGCTCGATCTTGTCGGTGATGAGCGCATTCGCAATGGCCAGGTTCTGCTTGATGTCCTCGTTGTTGGGCTCAAGCTTCAACGCCTTCTCATAATTGAGAATGGCCATCGGATAGTCTCTCATCTTGAAATATGCGTTACCTATATTATATAATAAAGGAGCAGACACATATCCGTCGTCCAAAATCCCTTGGTATATCACCACAGCAGTGTCGTAACGCGCCTCGTTATAATAGAAGTTTGCCTTCTCAAACTGCTGGTCATGAATGGTTTGCGCCTTCAAGCCGATAGCCACAACCATCAAAACTATTATAAATAATATCTTTTTCATGCTAATTCAGATTTTTTTCAGCTTTCGTAATTACTTCAACACCTTTTTCGTATAACTCTTCCATTTTCTTCTCAGGATCGCCTGGCGCAAAGCGTGCGTATTCACAGCTGTTTAACAACTCAATGAATTGGTTTACAATGTCTTCTGACACGTTTTTGCCTTCCATCATCTCTTTCACGGTGTCCATCGACAACTGCGAGCGCGAGATGTTTAGCTTGTCGGAAATATAACCCCATAAAGCCTGCGAGAACTCTTCGTAGAAATGTGACGAATCTTTGATTTTCAGATAGTTATAAGCGTTTTGCAGACGTTTCTTCGCTATCTTCGTGGCTTTCTTGTTCCTCACCAACACCTGATTCTGGTTGAATTTGTTGATTTTCTTGTAATAGACAAGTCCTGCCACGAAAACAACAATCATCAGAATGATGATGATGAAATAGAGCGGTGTGCCAAACAATAAAGTGCTCTCTTTTTTGAGGCTGCCGTTCAGCATGATATGGTTGATGTCGCTGCCCACCACCTTGATGGCCTCTTGTCCGCCAGCGTAAATTATGCCGCTGCTGCCTTCGTTGGCGCTTCTCTCGACGTGTAACTCGTATTTGTCGGAGCTTAATGTGACATATCTGTTCTTTGCCGGGTCGAAATACGAGAACTCCGTCGGGCCTATGGTGAACTCGCCTGAGACTCTAGGAATAACTACATATTCGGCTTTCTTAGTGCCACTGATGCCATAGCTGTTGTTCTTGGTGTTTGTCGTGATTTTTGGGTCGTAAACCTCGAAATCGGGTGGAAAAACAGGCTTCGGGAGCTCCAAAAGCTCTATGTTGCCGTTGCCCGACACAGTATAAATCACGGTGAAGGCGTCGTTCGACTTCATCTCGGTCTTGTCGATGCTTGAGGTGAACGTGAACTGTCCGACAGCGCCTTTGAAACTGCTCGGCTTGTCTTTGGCAGGCACTGGTTTTACCTCAATATCAATAGGTTGTGACTTTATGTCTTTTTTGACGTTGGTGTACGACGATCCCATGATGTCGCCGAAGAAGTTGTCAAACGGGTCGTAACCTTTCGACTGACGGTTCTCGTTTCTTATCTGTGCGATACAGCTGATGTCGAGCGGGTCGATGGTGAGAGTGCCGGCTTTTTGCGGTATCAGCACTATCTCCTGGATGGTGGCTACATGGTATTCGGTGCCGTTGCGCACTATCGACGACTGCTGCAGCGTGCCGTTGTTCTCGGTCACGTCTTTCATCCAAAAGCCTGAATATGAAGGAGCTTTCGAGATGGAGAGCTGCGAGATAGGGATGGTGTAGTAAATCTTGTATCTCAACAATATCTGCTCGCCGATGTATGCTGTCTTTTTGCTAGGCGAGGCCTCCAAAAACACTTCTTTGGTACCTTTGCTGGCACTTCCCGAACCGTTGCTGCCCGTCACCACGCTGCTGTCTTTCACCACCGTGATGTCCTCGGTGCTACTCTTGATTTTCTTCTTGTCGACGGTGATGGTAGCCGCCGGAATGGTATATGTGCCTTCTTTGATGGCTCTCAGATAAAAAGAATATGTGTGGGTGGTCGACTTCGTCACCGAGCCGTTGATTATCTGTACGCTGGAACTCTGCGATGAGAACGGTCCTCCCACGATCTCGAAGTTGGTGAAATTCGGGGCCTCGAAGTTGGAGCCGTCACCTGTGAGTTCATACGAGACCTGAAACTGCTCACCTACCACGACCTGTTTCTTGCATATCGTCTTGAAATTGACATCGTCCTGAGCGCTCACCGAGAACGCCGTCACTAAAAACAATAATATTAATCCAATTTTCTTCATTTAACTCAAAACTCTAAACTATATAACTGACTCTAAACTCTAAACTTTAAACTCTAAACTAAAATCACCAATCTTTTTGAATCTTTCGTTTCTGCATCTGTGCTGCCTTCGCCTCGTTCATCTTGTCCATTGTCTGTTTCTCTTGATTTTCAAGGGCTTGCAGCATTCTCTCAGCGTCTTCTTTCGACATCTGCTGTTCCTGTTGTTGCTGCTGCTGTTGTTGCTGCTGCTCATCCTGATTTTGCTCCTGCTGCTGTTGTTGCTGTTGCTGCTGATCCTGATTTTGCTCTTGCTTGTCGTCTTTCTTATCCTGATTTTGCTGGTCTTGCTGCTGTTGCTGCTGCTGTTGTTGCTGCAAAATGAGTTTCTGGCGTGCATATTCGAGGTTGTAACGCGCATCCTCGTCGGCAGGGTTGAGCTTCAGCGATTTTTTGTAAGCGTCGAATGCCTCCTGGTATTTCTGCTGCTCCATCATGCTGTTGCCGAAGTTGTAATAAGCCTTGGCTTCAACATCTTTCGACACATTTCTATCGGTGACGCTGCCATAGCTGTTGGCGGCTTCTTCGTAGTTTTTCTGCTGATAATACGTGTTTCCGAGGTTGAACTGCGCCTTGTCGTTGTATTTCTTGTTGAGCGACTCCTTGTATTCGCCTTCAGCCTCCGAATAATTGCCCTTGCGGTAGTCCCTGTTGCCCTTGCGGATGTCCCTAGCTTGGGCATCAGCGCAAACAGTGACTGCCATAAACAGCAGCAATATGCCTATTTTTTCAATTGTTTTCATTTTTCGGCTCAAAAAATTTAAAGTTCGACTCCCATTTTCTCTTTCCTGAAGAAATGAGTATCTCAATGATTAACAATATGATAGCTGCTCCGATGAACCACTGGAACTGGTCGTCGTAGTCGGTAAAAACCTTTGCTTCGATCTCCGATTTCTTAGCCTTGCTGATGTCGTCGTAAATCTTGTCAAGACCTACGTTTGAGTTGTTGGCTCTCACATACAGTCCGTCGCCGATTTCTGCCAGCTGGCGCAGAATATGGTCGTCGAGCTTGGTGATGACCACATTGCCTTCCTTGTCTTTCTTGTAACCTGTGCGTTTGCCGTATTGGTTGTAGAGTGGGATAGGGGCTCCTTCGTCGAGGCCCATGCCTATGGTGTATATCTTGATGCCGTATTTTGCTGCGTCTTGCGCTGCTTTCACCGCGTCGCCGTTCTCGTGGTCCTCACCGTCGGAAATGATGATGATGGCTTTGTTGTGCTCGCTCTCGCCGAACGATTTTATTGCCAGGTCGATGGCGCGTCCGATCTCGGTGCCTTGTGCCGGGATGAGGTCGGTGTCGACGGTCGAGAGGAACATCTTGGCAGCTGAATAGTCAGTGGTTATTGGCAGTTGCACGTAAGCGTTACCAGCAAAGACAATAACACCAATCCTGTCGCCGCCGAGCTTCGAGATGAGCTTGTTGATAGCCTGCTTCGAGCGTTCCAGGCGGTTTGGCGCTATGTCTTCGGCATGCATCGAGTTGGAGATGTCGACACAAAGGAAGATGTCGATGCCTTCGCGCTTCACTTTCTCCATCTTCGAGCCTGACTGCAGGTTGGCTGCACCTACAATAACTAATGCAATTATCAGTAAAAACAGTATAAATTTCGTGTTAGCCCTCTGCGATGAGAACATCGGGATGAGGTATCCGCGCAACTTGATGTTGGCGAAACGCGCAAACTGTCGCTTGTTCCACAAACGAATCAGGACGTACACGGCTATCAGCACCGGTATTATCAGCAACCAGTACAGATACTGCGGGTTTTCAAATCTTAAAATGCTTGTCTCCATGATCAATCCTTAATCCGTTAATGTCTTAAAAACAGTGTTACGCAATAAAAATACCAACAACAATAATGCCAAACTCATCAAAACGAAAGGTAAAAATTCTTCATGCACTCGTGTGAACTCGTTTATCTCTATCTTCGAGCGTTCCAATTGGTCGATTTCGTCGTAGATCTGTTGCAGGCTTTCTTTCGAAGTGGCACGGTAATACTTGCCGCCTGTCTGGTCGGCTATGTTTTGCAGCAGTGGCTCGTTGATGTTGACTGGGATCTGCACTATCTGAGTGCCGCCAAACGGTGTGTGTGCCGGATAAGGTGCTGTGCCTCTTGAGCCTACGCCGATGGTGTACACTCTGATGCCGAATATCTTGGCCATCTCGGCAGCTGTGGCAGGGTCGATGGAGCCCGCGTTGTTGTCACCGTCGGTGAGCAGGATCACCACCTTCGAGATGGCTTCGCTGTCTTTCAGTCGACTTACCGAAGATGCCAGACCATCGCCTATGGCGGTGCCGTCCTCCAACATGCCACATTTCATGTCCTTGATCATGTTGAGGAGCATGTTATGGTCAGTGGTTAAAGGCACTTGCGTGAATGTCTCGCTGGCGAAAACTACCAGTCCCATACGGTCTTCCGGACGGCCTTTCACGAAGTCTGACGCAACCTCCTTGGCAGCCTCCAATCTGTCAGGCTTCAGGTCCATGGCGAGCATACTGCTCGAGATATCCATCGTCAAGATGATGTCGATGCCTTCCACGTTGATTTTTCTGTTTGTCGAGCTGCTCTGTGGACGCGCTAACGCAATGATTAACAACGCCAAAGCACACATCTCAAGGACAAAAACAATGTGCCGGGCATAGATTCGCCATCCTTTGCGCATGTTTGCAAAGAACGAGGTGTCGGAAAACTTCACGTAAGCCTCGTTTTTTCTGCCTCTGAAGATATACCATACTATCAGTAATGGAATGATTATCAATCCATAAAGGTAGTTGGCCGATGCAAATTCTATCGAACTCATTTTGCCTCCTCCTCTTTCTTCTTTTTCTCAACTTCCTGACAGTAGGCGTAGCTGTCTTCGACAAAATAGCTGGTCTCTTTGAACGATTCCTCGTTTTGCTCTGCTGAAGGATTCGCTTTCGCAAATTTGACAAAATCTGCCAATATAAGGGTCTCTTGCAGTTTGTCTTTTGCTATCTCATTGATATTCAATGCACGAACGGCCTGAAGAATCTCGTCGGTGGTCATCTCGACAGCTTCAATACCGAATTGTCCGTCAAGATATTCGCGTGCGATATCGGTCAGATTGGTGTAATAGTCCTTAGTATTCAATGATTTCCACGCTTCGCTGTCTTTTATCTCGGCGAGCTTGGCACGGGCTGTCACAATGGCAGGAATTGTCGGTTTTTTCTTCTCAACAACGACAGCTTCAGTGTCTTTTTTATGCTTTTTCAAATAAATGAAAAGGTAAACGGCTCCTGCGATGATCAATGCCGCGACTATTACGAACAGCACTTCTTTTGTTGTGGCGCCTTGGCGAAGCACGTCTTTTATCGGGCGGAAAGCCTCGGTGGTGTCGACCGCCACTGTCGTCACGTAAAGCTCGTATTCTCCAGTGTAAAGCTTGTGTCGGATGCTGTCTTTGATGCTCGTGCTGTATACAATCTCAATCGACGGCACATAGACGTAGCCGGTGTCGAAAGAGGTCAATTTCAGGTTCTGCGTCATCTTCACATTGTCGCTGTTGCTGATAGGCGTTGTTACCACGTCGCCTGCCTCGATCACATCGATCGACTTGCTCAAGGTGTCGCCAAACTGTTTCCATTCTACATAATAATCCTTTGGAACAGTCATATACAACTGATAATCAAACGGTTGTCCCACGACGATAGTGTCGGTGTTGACGTTTTTGTTGAGGAAAACGTTTTGTGCGAAGCAATGTCCGCCAAGTAACGATATTATGCAGAAAAACAATATGAAACAAAGTTTCCTCATTTTCTCGATTCTCTTCTTTTAAAAAGTTGCATCAATGGTTTGACATAGTCTTCGTCGGTGTAAATCAATGTGTTATCGATTCCGTTGTTGGCGAAGGTCTTGTTCAGCGACACGGTGGCGTGCTGCACATATTTCTGATATGCCTCGTTCCACGCGCTCGTTGAGGTGTCAACCCATACATCTTTATCAGTTTCGTTGTCGCGGAACTTCACCAGACCTATCTTAGGCACGATGAGTTCGCGTTTATCGGTGATTCTCAATGAGATAAGGTCGTGTTTGCGTGCTGCTATCCTCATTTCCTGTTCGAACGGCTTGCTTGTCACGAAGTCGGAGATGAGAAATGCTGTGGTGCGTTTTTTTATCGCGCTTGTCAGGAATTTAAGGCCTTCGCCGATGTCGGTGCCTTTGTGCTGAGGCGTGAACGTCACAATCTCGCGGATGATACGCAGGATGTGGCTCGAGCCTTTCTTCGGCGGGATGAACTTCTCGATCTGGTCGCTGAAAAATATCACTCCGACCTTGTCGTTGTTCTGTATCGCCGAGAATGCCAGCACTGCCGCGAGTTCTGCTGTGATGTCACGTTTGGTGGCATCGATGGAGCCAAAGTCGTTGGAGCCCGACACGTCGACGAGCAGCATCACCGTCATCTCGCGTTCCTCCTCGAAAATCTTGACAAAAGGCTTATGGAATCGCGCCGTGACGTTCCAGTCGATGTTGCGGATATCGTCGCCATACTGATACTCTCGCACCTCACTGAATGTCATGCCTCGACCCTTGAACGCACTGTGGTACTGGCCCGAAAAGATGTGGTTGGTCAGCCCACGCGTCTTGATCTCGATTTTCCTGACTTTCTTAAATAATTCAGTTGCTTCCATTATCAACTGTCAATTATCAATTCTCAATTATCAATTGTTTACGGCACTTCAACAATGTTCAAAATCTCATTGATGATATCTTCTGTTGTGATATTCTCTGCTTCTGCCTCGTAGGTCAGGCCGATACGGTGACGCATCACATCAGGGGCGACAGCGCGCACATCCTCTGGGATGACGTAGCCACGACGTTTGATAAATGCGTATGCCTTTGCTGCCAAAGCGAGGTTGATAGAAGCACGCGGTGAGCCGCCGTAGCTGATCATTCCAGCGAATTTCTTCAGCTTGAACTCCTCCGGATAACGTGAAGCGAACACGATGTCGGTGATGTAGTTTTCAATCTTCTCGTCGAGATAAACCTCACGACACACCTTACGGGCGTTCAAGATGTCTTTTGTCGACGTAACCTTATGAACCTCAGGATATTCCTTGTTGATGTTCTGGCGCAAAATCACCTTTTCCTCTTCTTTTTTCGGGTAGTCGATGACCACTTTCAACATGAAACGGTCGACCTGTGCTTCCGGAAGCGGGTATGTGCCTTCCTGCTCGATCGGGTTCTGTGTTGCCATCACCAGGAACGGATCCGGCAATGCGAACGTGCTCTCGCCGATTGTCACCTGATGCTCCTGCATGGCCTCGAGCAATGCGCTCTGTACCTTCGCAGGTGAACGGTTGATCTCATCCGCCAACACAAAGTTTGCGAACACAGGGCCTTTCTTTACCAAAAACTCCTCGGTTTTCTGGCTGTAAATCATAGTACCCACGAGGTCGGCCGGCAAAAGGTCAGGGGTGAACTGTATACGGCTGAAGTCGGCATCGACGATGTTGGCCAATGTCTTGATAGCCAATGTCTTAGCCAATCCAGGAACGCCCTCCAAAAGGATGTGTCCGTTCGACAACAAACCGATGAGCAAACGCTCCGTCATGTGTTTCTGACCCACGATAACCTTGCTCATTTCCATGTTGATCAAGTCGATAAACTGACTTTCTCTCTGAATTTTTTCGTTTAATTCACGAATGTCTGTCTCAATCATTTTATTGTGATTTTTATGTTTTTTTTCAATTAACAATATAAACGCAAAAATATTGTAAAAATTTCAATCTGCAAAGAAAAATTTAGCCATTTTTTCAACTATCTCGAAAAATTTTGTAATTTCGTAGCTTGAAATAAAAATATGCTGCAATTTGGGAAAATAGCGATTGTTGGAGCCGGCAATGTGGCTTATACTCTTTGTAAAGTATTGAAAAACAAAGGGATAAATCCTTGCTACGTCTTCGCAAGGAACCCAGTTTCCGCTGAAAAAATGAGTCAGGAATTGGGCGTTGAGACCGTTTCCGACTACGAAAAAGTTTTAAAATCGGATTTTTTGATAATTGCGGTGCGTGATGACGAAATTTTTGAGGTTGCATCGCATCTTGTTGATTATAAAGGACTTGCGGTGCATACATCGGGAACAAAGCCTTCGGAGGTGCTCAACCGCATCGAGCGTTATGGAGTGTTTTATCCACTTTATACGTTCAGTAAGGAACGCGAAATTTCGTTCGACGACGTACCTTTATTAATATATGCCAACTCACCAGAAGATCTGATTCGTCTGAACGGTTTTGCCGATAAATTGTCAAAGAAAGTGGAGTATTGCGACGATGAGCAGCGTAAGGCGATACATTTGGCGGCGGTTTTTGTATCGAATTTCACAAATGTGATGCTGGGTGTCGGAGAAAAGATATTGAAAGACAATGGTTTGACATTGGATTTGATGCGTCCTTTGGTGACGGAAATGATACAGAAATCGTTCGAGATTTCCTCGGATAACGCTTTGACTGGTCCGGCTCGTCGCGGTGACTTGCAGACGATACGCGACCACGAGGAGATGCTGGCGAATTCACCAAAAGAGCTTGAGATTTATAAGGTTTTGACAAATTATATTTTGGAAAAATATCATAATAATGAAAAATTATAAAGAACTTTTAAAAGATGTGACGACCTTTATCTTTGATTATGACGGAGTTATGACTCAAGGCGATGTCATAATGATGCCAAACGGAGAAGGTCTGCGCGCAACTAATGTGAAAGACGGTTTCGCCCTGCAACTCGCTGTGCGTCTGGGCTATAACGTGGCTGTCATTTCTGGCGGTTATGCCGACTCAATGACACAGCGTATGCGTATGCTTGGTGTGAAGGATGTTTTTACTCATATCCCTAACAAAATCATTAAGTTAGAGGAATATATGAAAGAGAAAAACCTCAAAAAAGAACAGATCGTCTACATGGGCGACGACATGCCCGACTACCCTGTGATGCAGATGGTGGGAGTGCCGGTATGCCCTGCCGACGCCTCTGAGGAAATCAAGCAGATAAGCGTTTATATCAGCAACAAAGACGGCGGAAAAGGCGCGGTGCGCGACATCATCGAACAGGTGTTGAAGGTGCAGGACAACTGGATGAAGGATTTTGAAAATCATTTGTGGTAATGAAGAAAATTGGAGCTTTTTTCAAACTGGTGCGTTGGCCGAATCTGCTTATTACGGCTCTGACGATGTGCCTCGTGTGGCATTGCATCATGAGTGTCCCGAGCACGTTGGCGTTCACACTTCTGGTCATCGCGATGGTGCTGATACAGGCTGGCGGTTACGTTATCAACGACATCTTCGACATGGATATCGACGCCTTCAACAAACCGGAGAAACGTTTAGTGGGAATAATTTTCACCGAGCGACAAGCCAATTTGTATTATATCGCATTGACAATCATCGGATTAGGATGTGGATTGGCGGCAAGCATCATGGCTAACGGCAGAAATTTCTACACAATTTTCGCCGCTTTGATACTTTTGGCATGCTTTTTGTATAGTTATTCGAGCAGATATAAGAAAGAGTTGGTGATCGGGAACCTGATCGTCTCGTTATCAGTGGCCTTCGCAGTGTTTTTGCCTTGGCTGTTTCAGGTTTTGTCGATGCTTGGCAACCAAGAGATGCTGCTCGAGAATCAGGAATGGATGCATGTGACGCTTCATATCGTGTTGATTTACACCGTTTTCGCATTCTTGATGACGCTGATTCGCGAGATTGTGAAAGATATGGAGGACGTGAAAGGCGACGGTCGCTCGCATTGCCGTACAATACCGATTGTGTGGGGTATGAACGCCGCTCAAATCATCGTCTTAGTCCTGTGTTTCCTGACGTTTTTGATGATTTGCTATGCCGAATCGTATCTGAACAACGAGTTTGGCTTGAAAATCACGAGTTACATGCTTTACGCATCAGGATTGTTGCTGGTTTTTGTGGTGATGGTTGGCAATCTTTACACTCTTATTTCAAATAAGGACGGAAGGACTGCCAAAATGTTCCATTTTCAGTCTATCGTGATGAAAATCAGTATGTTAATTGGAGTTTTATCAATGTTTTTTATAAAATAAAATGTTAGACAATTTAAAGAAATACAATATTGTTTTGGCGTCGAAATCGCCTCGCAGACAAGAGCTTTTGAAGGGTATCGGCCTCGATTTCACCATTTTGACAAAAGAAGTCGACGAAAGCTATCCTTCGCGCTTGCCTTCAATCGACGTGGCGCCGTTTTTGAGCTTGAAGAAAGCAAAGGCTTTTGAAGAAGCGGAACTGCCTGATAATTATATGGTTATCACCGCTGATACCGTTGTTATAATCGAAAATGAAATATTGGGAAAACCTAAAGACCGTGAAGACGCGATTCGTATGATAAGCCAGCTTTCCGGCAAGGTTCACAAGGTGGTGACAGGCGTGACAGTGCATACCAAAGAGAAGACGAAGACTTTCTCCGTTACTTCAAAAGTGACATTTGAAAAGCTTGATAATCAAGAGGTTGAATATTATGTGGATAATTACAGGCCTTACGACAAGGCGGGTGCTTACGGTGTCCAGGAATGGATAGGCTACTGCGGCGTGAGCAATGTCGAAGGCTCGTATTTCAATGTGATGGGTCTGCCTACGCAGAAATTGTATAAAGTTTTAAAGGATTTTTAGATGGAAAAACGACCGACGATTTTAGTAACGAACGATGATGGATATCTGGCGAAAGGCCTGCAGACACTGGCAAGTCTGATGCGTCAGATCGGAAAGGTGGTGGTGGTCACGACAGAAGAGGTGAAATCGGCGCAGAGCCACTCGATGACAATCAATGAACCGTTGAGAGTCAGGACTTTAGAGAAACACGACGACTTCGAGATGTATGTCCTTAACGGATGTCCCGTCGACAGCGCCAAGGTGGGCTTTCAGATGCTGATGGACGAATATCCCGACATTCTGGTGTCGGGCATCAACCATGGCTCGAACGCCTCGACCAACGTGATATATTCTGGCACAATGGCTGCCGTCGTGGAGGCATGCATGGACGGCATCCCTGCTGTGGGCTTCAGCGTGGAGGATTATTCGCATGACGCAAATTTTGAACATATCGAGAAATATATACTCGACATCACACGCAGAGTCTTGAAGGAAGGCCTTCCGAAAGGCGTTTGTCTGAACGTGAATTTCCCTAAATATTCTGAGGGAAACCCGATAAAAGGTGTGAAGATATGTCGTCAGGCAAAGGCACGCTGGAAAGAGATTTTCGACAAGCGGAAAGACCCGCACGGACGCGAATATTTCTGGATAGGAGGCGACTTCATCGTCGAAGACGAAGGCACCGACACCGACATCTATGCGTTGAAAAACAACTATGCGTCGATAGTGCCTACACAATACGACTGGACGGCGTACGATGTCATGAACGAATTAAAAAAGTTTGAAAAATGAAGTATTACATCATAGCAGGTGAGGCTTCCGGCGACTTGCACGGCTCCAATCTGGTGGCGTCGTTGCGGGCCCAGGACCCTGAGGCTAAAATCAGGGCATGGGGAGGCGAGAAAATGCGGCGCAATGGCGCAAATGTGGTGAAAAACTACCACGAATTGGCGTTTATGGGCTTCGTCGAAGTGCTGATGAATCTGCGGACAATCTTAAAAAATTTTAGTTTTTGCAAAAAAGACATAGCGGAATTCAACCCCGATGCCATAATTTTGATCGACTATCCGGGTTTTAACCTGAAAGTGGCAAAATGGGCGCATAAGAAAGGCTACAAGGTGTTTTATTACATCTCGCCACAGGTGTGGGCATGGAAACGCCGCCGTGTGTATAAAATCAAAAAGGTGGTCGACAAGATGCTGTGCATACTGCCATTCGAAAAGAAATTTTACGACAGCTATAATGTTGATTGTCAATTTGTTGGGCATCCGTTGCTAGACGAGATAGCCAAGGTTAACCCTGTCGACAAAAACAAATTCTATAAGGCGAACCGCCTGAATCCGAAGAAAGAAATCATAGCGATGTTGCCTGGCAGCCGCAAGCAGGAGGTGAGCCGCATGCTCACGGTGATGCTCGACGTCGTGAAGCAATTCCCTAATTATCAATTTGTTATAGCATGCGCACCCTCGCTGCCGGTGAGCTATTATAAAGAAATAATCGGCGACAAAGCCAATGTGCGGCTGGTGGTGAACCGCACCTACCAGCTGCTGCAGCTCTCGAGTGCCGCCATGGTGACATCAGGGACGGCTACGCTTGAGACTGCATTGTTCGACGTGCCTGAAGTGGTGTGCTACAAGGCAAACAAGATATCGTATATCATCGCGAGACAGCTCGCCAAGGTGCGTTTCATCTGTCTGGTGAATCTTATCATGGATAGAGAGGTGGTTAAAGAGCTGATACAGAACGACTTAACCGCCAACAACGTGGCCAACGAGCTCAAGTCGCTTCTCGCAAGCTCGAAGCGACAGAAGAAACTGCTCGAGGATTACGAAGAGCTTAAGGCAGTGCTTGGAAACGCAGGCGCATCGGACAAAGCAGCCGAGACAATCATCGCAAATGTTAAAAAGTATTAACATTTGTGTTAAAATTTTTTAGGATTGTTAAAAAAATTTAAGAAAAATCTGTTGAAAAATAGTCGGGGAAAATGTTTTTTCTCCGACTAATTATTTGTAACTTGCATGTCGGAAAAACATGTAAGTATGGTCAACTGGTTCAAATATCCGTTCATCAGGCTGCTGATGCCGTTCGCTTTGGGTATCTGGCTGTCGTTTTCGTGTTTGAACCTGTCCCAAAACATGGTCGGTTATCTCTTGGTTGCTGTGGTTTTGCTGGGTGTTGCGCTTTTTGTGGTGGCCTCGGCTGTCAAGGACTACAGATATCGCTGGATTTTTGGAGTTATACTCAATCTGCACCTTATATTAATAGGCGTTGTTGTGGTCCATATCCGTGACGATGATCTGGATGCCGGCCGTGAAGTTTTTGTGGCACGTCTGGCGGAATGGCCGACAGAGAAGGAACGCTCGGTGAAGGCGGTTCTGAAAATGCAGTCCGACCATGGTGCGGTGATGGCTTATTTTGAGAAAAACGAGCGTTCGCTGGGCTTGAGATATGGCGACGTGATTGCGTTTTATGAGCCTCCCGACATGGTGGAATCCCCTAAGAACCCCGAACAGTTCGATTATCAGAAATATCTGTATCGTAAAGGTATTCTGCGGCAGGTGTATCTGAAAAACGACGCATGGGAAGAGCTTGGCATGAACCGCGCTAACCCAGTCTATGCGTTCTCGTATCGCTTGCGTGACTTTTTGCTTCGCACTATGCGCGAGTTGGGCATCGAAGGCGACGAATACGCTGTTGCAGCTGCCATCTTGCTGGGTTACGACGACACTCTGCCCACCGAGCTGCGACAGAAATACGTTGCGGCAGGCTCGATGCACATACTCTGTGTGTCGGGAATGCATGTAGGAGTGGTGTTTATGGTTTTCTCATATCTGCTTGGCTTCCTGAACAGGCGCAAGCCCTGGCATAATGTGCTCAAACAATCGCTTTTGCTGCTGCTGATATGGTTTTACGCTTTGCTGGCAGGGCTTGCGCCGTCGATTTTGCGCTCCACAATCATGCTCTCGTTCGTAATCATCGGCGACATGCTCAAAAGGGAAGGAGTACTCTTGAATAGCCTCGCCGCCTCGGCGTTTCTGCTGCTGTGCATCGACCCGGCAAACCTGTTCAATGTGGGATTTCTGCTGTCATATTGCGCGGTGATAGGCATCGTGGTGCTCCAAAGACCGATTTATAACTTGTTTTATACAAAATTCAAGTTTTTGGACAAGATTTGGGAGCTGACGGCGGTCACTTTGGCGGCGCAGATAGCCACAGCACCGTTCGCGATATACTATTTCCACCAGTTTCCGAGCTATTTCTGGCTCAGCAACCTGTTTATGGGGCCTATTTCGACAGTGGTTATCATCGGGGGCATGGTGATGCTGCTCGTGTGCTTCATACCTTATATTAATATAGGTGTGGCCTTTTGCGTGAAATGGATGGTTTGTGCGATGAATTTTATCGTGACAAGAGTTGAAAACCTGCCTTTCTCGATAATTAAAGGATTGTATATCAACACATTGGAGTTTGTTTGTGTGATAATTGCGCTTTTGTTGCTGATGATGCTTATTGAGCACAAAAAGAAGTTTATGGTGTTCGGGATGCTGTCTATGTTATTGATTTTCAGTGTGTCGCAGCTAACTCGGAGTGTATGTCAGAGAACACAGATGTTGCTGACAGTCTATTCCATGAGCAAAAACACTGCCATCGACTTCGTTTGCGGCACTGAGCATGTGCTTTTGTGCGACACTATGGTTATGAGTGAGCCTTCTTTGGCGAGTTTCAGCGTCGAAAACCATCTGATTAGGGAAGGAATTTACAAAAATGGCACATTGTTGCCACTATGTTGCCCCAAATTTGAAAATCATTACATGAAAAAGTACAAAAACATGTTGTCGTTTGGCGGAAAAACCATTGCGTTTTTCGATAAAAATTCCACTTTTGGCGTAAAAATGCCGTATCGGCCTCATGTCGACTACTTTGTGGTGCATGGTCGCAACAAAGTCGACCTGGAGAAGCTCTTGAATTGCTATATTGTTGATTTACTGATAATTGACGGCAGTGTTCCTGATTATTTGAGGAGCAGAATCGTTGAAAAGGCTGAAGAGGTGGGGCAGGAGTATTATGATGTGAAAACCGCTGGAGCCTTTATTTTGCGATTGTAAAATGATGATAATCAAATGCTTGTGGTTGGGTGAAAAAATTTTTTAAAAAATTTTGAAAAAAATGTTGTGGGTAATGAAAAACGTTGTATCTTTGCACCGTTCAAACAGAACAGGATTGGTGCCGTAGTTCAGTTTGGTTAGAATGCCTGCCTGTCACGCAGGAGGTCGACGGTTCGAGCCCGTTCGGCACCGCAAAAAAGAAAGCCCGCAGAA
>Ga0265298_10001355_pt1 | contig 36236 bp, 55 predicted proteins | sample AusTroGonzalo_MG_3_FD_193486 | JGI IMG/M metagenome (GOLD analysis project Ga0265298, IMG submission 193486) | Bovine rumen microbial communities from tropical cattle in Woodstock, Queensland, Australia - Gonzalo_01 | ecosystem: Host-associated > Mammals > Digestive system > Stomach > Rumen ...
GTGAAAAGCAAATCGTTTTAAGTTTTTGCCCCCCTATCCCCTTTTTGATGAAAGTTGTTATTTTCTTTCATCGTCTTGCGACTGTGGCAGCTCTGACACATCGGCTGAAGGTTTGATTCATCATAGAACAGCGTCAAATCCCCACGATGCGGAATAATATGGTCCGCAATTGTTGCAGGCTTGCCACAAATAAAGCATGTAGGATATTTACGCAGGAACATTGCCCTTCGCTTTCTCCACTCCTGGCTCTCATATAAAGAATGCCATTGTGCAGACTTCCCTCTTTGTGTGAATATTTTGCGGTTCTGTGCGCTATTCTGTAGATTCTTGTGTTTTTCACAATATTTGATACCGTTTAGCGCAGTCCGTCCGCATCCAGGCTTAGCACACACTCTTGTTTTCATTATGCTCCTCTTTCAAAAGCTTATTGATGTAAGCCACACCCTTCTGCAACACCAGAGTTTTCAAACTTATTTTGGTTTCGCCAGATGGAATTGTGAACTTTGTCTCAATTACTCTGAAATATCCTGAGTCAATATATTTCTGATAAGGAATGTTATCTTGCTGCAGAATGTTCTTGTTGCGTAAGAACTCAAACAAACGATTGCGCCCGATGTTCCTGTTGAGAACCTTTGCGCAATTGCCAATATCAATTGCATCTTTACTGGAGCAGATCTGATAAGCAAACTCTGCAGCAGGCTTAAGCTTTTCAACTTCCTTTTCTGCATCTGACAATCTTCTCTGCAGAATACCAAAAGCCTTAGCAATTACCTGGTTTTCTTCTGCTTCTGTAGAAACATTGTCAATCTGTCTTGTTGCAAGGTTGTGATGCTGTTGAATATTCAGCTTAATCAGCGTTGCCTGTTCTTCAGTAAACACTTTGGAATTACCGCCATTGACAACCCGCGACTGTACTGTCGCAGGGTCGAAGCATTCGTTGGCAGCTCTCTGAACAGTTCTGACATCAACTCCAAGAGCATCTGCCAGCTCTCTTGTTGTTATTGTCCTTTGTGCCACTTCCCACTTGTTTGCAAGTTCCTCAACCATCTCGTTCATAATCACCTCCCACTAGAACGGAATAACCTCGTTACCGTCGAACATATCACCGCTCTCTTCTGAAACATCCGGCACTGGTTCAGGCTGATAAGCCTGTTGTCCTGATCCGTCGCTCTTTGGCATCGGCGGCAGTGAAATCTCTGCAACCTTGATAACAATTGCAGAATGCATCTGCTCGTTTTCGTCCTTCCAGCGCTGCTGTTTAAGACGCCCCGAAACACTGATGTGCTTACCCTTAAGCAGATACTTTGCCATTGATTCTGCATACTTGCCTTTACACTGGCAGTCAAAATAACTTGGAATGCTCTGCCATTGGCCCTGAGCATCCTTGTAGGTTTCATTGTTGGCAATGGTAAACCTCATGTATGGAGTGCCATCGGCCCAGTGTGAAAGCTCTGCACTCTTTACAAGATTTCCCTCAACAATCACTGAATTAAGACTTCCCATTCTTTCCCCTTCGCTTTTCAATGAATGCGCGTAAATCGTTTTCTGCTTTGTTGTCGATACAGCTTATGTGATAAGTGTGTCCGACAATTTTTATTTTCATACCAGAGCACAAGATGTACTCTGTATCAATTCCCATTTTGCTCTGTGCCTGAGCTTTTACTTTTGCATAAGACAGTTTCTTTGCTTCTGCAGGAACATTGCCGCCATAAAGACTGTCAAGCTGGCGCACTGCCTGATACTGATTAGCAACCCAGACGTCAGACTTTCCAAACATCCGGCCTATCTGCTTCTGGTTCAAGTTGTGGCGCCTTTTAAGATCGTCAAACACTTCAACAAGCTCCCAGGCGCTCATGTTCTTGCGCTGAACATTTTCTGCAATCTGTGCAGCAAGAATGTCTTTCTCGTTCAGATCATCATCCACAATGTTGCACTCAATATGCGGTAAACCAAGGTACTTTACAGCTTCATAGCGTCTATGCCCCGCAATAACCACATATTTGCCATCTTTGGCACGCTTTTGAACCAGAATAGGATTTATAAGTCCCTGTGCCAGAATGGATGCAGCAAGTTCTGTAATCTCGCTATCCTTTTCGTTTCTGATGTTCTTGCCGTTTACAATCTGCGACATTTCCAAAGTCTTAAGCATTTTTTCCTCCTAAAAAATCTGCCTTATCTTTTTGGTGTAATCACCTTTGATGGCATCCAGGCTCAATTCTTCATCGGCCTTGGTGTGATATTCGAGCGCATGCCTCATGCCATCCTGAAGCACCACAATCATGTTTTTATCAACATAGTAACCTTGCCCTCTTGTATAACGTCTAAAAACGTATTCAAAGGCGGTTGCTATAGCGTCCATGTCCTGCTCTTCATCAAGGAACATCCGGCGCTTCTTTTTTTCACCCCAGAGGATGCGGCGGAGACACTCGTAACCCAGCAGAAACAAGCGGTCCCTTGCCTGTTCGTCATGGTTTTTGAGCCATTTCCACTGTTCTAAAATCATGCGCTCATTGTCATCCTTGGGCTCACCGGTGCAGGGACACGGAAGGCTTGCATAAAACAATTCCCTCTGCTCCTGTGCCTTTGTTGCAAGATACTGTTTGTTATCCTGGACGGCCTGAGCAACGTCAAACAGGCTCTGCTGCATTTTTCTGTCTCTTTGCCAGAATTAGCTGCATCATTGCATTTGGAGCTTCTGGGTCGATACCATAAGCTTCAAAGTTTTCCTGTAACCATCTGTCAGTTTCTTCGCGGTCTATATCCTCCTCTCGCAATGGTCTGAATTGAGCCGGCGGTAATTCTGCATGATTAAGCAGATACGCCCACACAGTTTCGTTAATCATGTATTTTGGATAAAGCGGAATTCCGTGCCATTTGTTTGGCATTGGCTCTGTATGCATCTTTTTGAACTCTTTGCAGATAGCCTTAGCCATTTCCGGCACATCTGCCTTATTCTGAGCACTGTCAAAGAGCTCCTGAACAATGCCCTCTACAGCCTTGGCACCTTTTGTTTCGTTGTACGCAAGATTTGATGTCTTGAAGAAGTTCTGGAAGATGCTGAATGCCTCCCCCTTAATTTTTTCGATTTCTTCTGGCATGAAACTTGCATCTTCTGTTTCTTTATCAGTGTCAGGCACATTCTCTGAGGCAGGAACATCACTCTCAGGAACAATGCTCCAATTAGGAACATCTATAAGCTTTTCTGATGTTTCTGTTTCTGTATTATTTTTCTCAACATCTATGCTATTCTCACTGGAGGCAGCTGAAGAGCCCTCCAAAGGCTCGCAAGCTGCCGGAAGTTCCTCTCCTCCCACACCCTCTACTCTTGTGTGTGTGCTCTTATCTACATCTGATATAATCTGCTCTGTCTCTCTCTTATCTTCTCTCTCTCTTCTATTCTGCGAAATCGCGTCGGAACAGCCTTGTATAGTGTTGCAACACTCGTTAACTGCGTCATGTATAGTGTTAAAACGCTTGTTTTCGAGTGCCTTAATATCGTTTCTCACGGTGTCTACATTAGTAGACTGCGGATTAAAAAAGGCCGATTCTTCCTGATAAGACTTCCAGATTGCACAGGCTGTACTGAAACGGTCGCGCAGTTTTTTAGGAGTTTGTCTTGTCGGATATTCCCATTCAACAAAAAGAAAGATAGGACTTTTTGGAACATGAGCAAAAATGCGGAGCTTTACCATTGTCTCTGCAACCTGGCGGACGGTTTCGGGGCTTTCAACCTTGATAAGGCTTGCAAACTCCTCACCGTCCCCGATGTTAAAGATGCCATCTTCATCTGCCTTTGTAGCGCCTGCAAGATAAAGCAGTACAGGTGCACAATGTAGTTCCGGTGCAAGCATCTTTTCTGCTTTGGTCATGGCTTTGTTTTCGAGCAGATCAGTAGGGATTTTAGCCCAGGGCTTTGAATTAAAGAAACTCATTTATGCTGCCTCCTTAATTTTGCGGGGCTTCCATTTTGTTTTTGGAATGTTATCAAGCCATTTATTGAAAGCGGTCTGTATTTCTTCAGAAGGCTTGCAGTCATTACGGTCCAGCTCATTTGCGTAGAACTGTAAGATTTTACCGGCTTGTGAAATTTCTGCAGTTGCCATAGGCTCACCGTCTTTCTGAATAAAGACAATGGTGCTCTTCTGGTCTGCCATTTTCTGATAATATCCGGCGGCAACGATGCACTGATGCAGTTTTTCTGCCTGTCTTTTCCATTCTTCAAAATCACTTGTAATAAAGATGGAATAACCGTCTACTATCTTATCAAGACCTTTGTACTTTTTAGCGATAGCTTTTAAGAAAGCTTGCTTTTTGCGCATCTCTTCCTCTCTTCTAAGCTTTTCTGCAAGTTCTTCTGCTTCACGCTTCAGGCGCTCTTCTTCTACAAGCTTTTCATGGAAAGCGTGCAGATCAGAAGGATATAACCAGTATTCGTCATGGCTGTCGTGCTCGCTTCTATAGAGCATGCGCATATAATCCTGATATTCACTCATAAGCTCATTGAAATACATTGAAGCAGTGTAGCCTTTTGGCCTTTTGGTCTTGTTCTGAACTTTTACAAGATACTTATAGTCTTGATAGCTTATTACAGGCCACCAGGCTTTATTGTTTGTTGAGCGGTGGTAAGAAGGAACAGCCTGCAGGTATTCCCCATATTCCTTTGGGCTGTCTGCCTTCATTGCCTGCCTTAATTCCTGTAAAGTCAGATTTTTGAATTGTGGATTCTGTCGCATAAAAAGACATGTTGCTTTGCGGTTGGCTTCTGTAAGTCTCCAGAAGCTCCTGTTCATGCCAACGCGCTCAAATCCTGCCTGCAGCATAAGTTCTAATTCCTTATGCTCAAGCCAGATTATGAGCTTATCCATGACTTCCCTTTTGCTCTTAAAGTTCCACTTCTGAAACATATAGATGAAATCAGGATATAAGTCGCAGATAATGTCTTTTTCTTCCTGAGTGATCGGGTCGCTGTCTCCTATAAGGCGTCGTGCTCTGTCTGCACTAAAACCTTCTTCTTCTGCTATTGCTTCTGAATACCAGTAAGAATTGCGGTTAGGATTTATAGGAAGCCCCGGAAATGCTACAGAGTAACCTCCAAACATACTTGTGTACAAGTTCTGTGAATAGGCTTCTCCGGCATCGTTTTCTTTGTATACATCGACGTCATACCATTCCCCGTGTTTTCTGTCATGCCATGCGGCATTCAGCACGCGCCAGATATAACCTTCTTCATATACAATTCTGTCCGACCAAGATGTTACCTGATGCATACGCCCTCCTATTCAAAATCAAATAAAAGGCCGTTGCCGTTTTCGTCATAATGAACCGGATCAGATGCAGCTTCCTGCGGTTCGGCTTCGCGTGGATTCGAGCTTCCCTCGTTTTCGTTGTCCGCCTTTTCAGGTTCCGTTTCTGCCTCGGTTTCCACCGCCCCGCAAGTCTGCGCTTCTTCTTCTGGTTCCCCACCAAATACTTCAAAACCGTATTCATCGGTCTTGATCCCACCCTCTTGTGCCTGTGGCATGGCTTTGTTTTCTTCTGCTTCTTCAGATTCGCGTGGATTCGAGCTTCCTGAGTTTTCGGTGTCTACTCCGGTATTTTCCGGCGGTGTTTCTGCCTCAGTTTCCTCTGATTCAGCAGTTTCTTCTGCCTGTGCCTGTGCTTTTACTTCAGGAGGCTCGTCAGCTTCCTTTGGTAAAATGTCTATAAAGTAATCCCTCGCCATTTTGAAAACAACAGCATCTTCGATGCAGTATGCGTTACCTTTTCCAATAGATTTAACGCATTCTCTGATGAAGTTATAACAGTCGTTTATCTTCTCAGGGCGATAAAGGGTTTTAAGGGCTTCGTCTCTCTGACTAAGCTCTTCCAGATAGTTCTTGATTCTTTTAATAGGGTCTACTTCGCCAACCTGTATGGACTGCAAGTAAGCCTTATAATCCGTTTTTGCCATTTGAACTCCTAAAATTTCTGACTATAAAACTCCTGCCACATGGGCAATTCTTTTTCCAGGTAATACTTAGCAGAAAGATAATTGTCATAAGACACATCCTTATACTTAGTTATTACCCCACCTCTTGCTATATGTTTTTCCCAGCGCTTTATGTCCTGCCGGCACTGGTCAATAACTGCTGCCATTAGAAGCTTTACGCCATCGCTGTTCAGATGTTCAGGAAGGCCTTTTTTAGTTTTTACTTCAGGCTTTTTTTTGCTCATAAGCCGTTCTTTATACTCCCTGTAGTAATTACTGGAATATTGCCTGTAGTATTCACGGTGCACATCCTGATAACCTTTTTGATACTTGCGATGCTTCTCGCGTTCCCTTTCAAGATGCTGATAATACCAGCGCCTTTTAGGGCTCATTTCACTAAGCTCCTGCGCTGTCGGTATCCTTCGCATTTGCTGCATCCTTATGTCTTTGAGCTGCCTGCTCTTTTCCCTGAACAAACCAGCGGAAATCCTCTAAACGCTTAAAACGTTCTTCTGATAAAGGACGAGAGCTTTCTTCTACGCTCATGTATCTCATTTTATTTTCAAAACCTTCGCTGGCATGAATGAAAATATCTGCATCAACAGACTTATCGCCGTCTATTTCGCGATAAGCTTTTGCAAGGTCCTTACAAAGTTCTTTCATTGCAAGATAATAGGAATATTTTGTTATTGGTTTATTCATACACTCTGCCCTCCCAAGCGCTTGTGTTTGTTAGCCCATTTTTCCAGATCTTCAACAAGATAGAGCCTTACGCTGTTCATCTTGAAATATGGAAGATCTTTAATGCTGTATAAGGTAGTCCGCCCTATAGACAGCATTTCGCATGCCTGCTTTACCCTGACACAGATAAGCTGCCTCTTTTGCTTACCTTTCATTTTTGTTTTCCTCCGGTAAAAGACGGGAATAAGAGAGTGCCGATTTATCAGAAATTGCAGAACGGATAATCCTGCACTCTCCTTTTCCCTAAAGATGTTTTATGACAGACGCAATCGACGATTGCGGTAAGTCCGAAAGGAACGGTGCAGGAGCCTTGGGTCTTTGGATGAGAGCCCCTGCACCGTAAAAAAACAAACCCTCTCACCGGCCAAGCGAAAACCAGTTCGAGGGTTGCTATATTCATTGCGCCACCCGCCAGAGCAGCACAAATAAATACCTATATCATTCGCTTGTTGAACATTCTTTTACTTAAAGCTGTCAAGGCTTTAAGTAAACCTGCTACTATAGTAGCAACGCAATACAACATTTGTTGTTTCTTGATATTATCTTAATCTACATTTGTTGTTCTGTCAACAAAAATCGTCAACATTTGTTGTTTTTTTTCGATTTTTAACATAGAGGTGTTATATGACAGAAACAAACGGATTGCAGATCGTAAAGAGGATTGATGATGAGCTCAGGTACAGAGGGGAGACAAGAGTTGAACTCGCGAAATTTCTAGGAATAAAACCTCAGAATATTTCAGCATGGTATACTCGCGGTACAGTTCCGGCTGGTGATATATGTCTTAAAATTGCAGAATATTTAGGCATATCTATTGAATATCTCATAAATGGCAAAGAGCCAGGCTCTTCTCAGGAAGAACACTGGCTCTTATCACAATGGAAACTTTTGACAGATGAACAAAAAAGCAACATCCGTGTTTTATTAGAAGCTTGGAAAGATATTCGCCAAAAAGATGAAAAAAACAATTCATCGCAAGCTTAAAAATCATCACTTATAAATCATTTTAAGAGCGCCCCGAAAACTTCAGACTGCGCAGCTGTAATCCTTTTTACATCTTCTGCAGTCTGATGGCTTGCGTAATGTTCAAGCATTTCAAGTGTCTTGTGGCCCGTCTGGCTCTGCAGAGCTTTCTGGTTTACACGATCCGCCATGTAAGTAGTGTAAAAGTGTCTCCAGGCGTGAAAAGTCATTTTCTTTGCATCCGCTTCTGACATTCCGGCCCTTATAAGAGCCTTTCGGAAATATGTCAGAAACAGCTTGCCATCTATAGGCTTATCAGGCATAAGGCCCCAGAAAATAAAGCCTGATCCGTTTTCATAAGGGTTGCTGTCTGCAAGTTCGCGAAGCTTATCCATCAAAAACGGGAAGGCAACATAGACAGTACGCTCTTCTGTATTCTTAGTGCATTTCAAACCGTCTTTTGTGTTATAAGAATGGCGCACATAGATGCAGTCATCTCCAAGATCATCTTGTGTGAGTGCAAGAATTTCACCGCATCTCATTCCGGTGCACATTGCCAGCATAGATGCAATGCGGGAATATTCATTATCCCATTCTACACGAAAAACACTGCGAGCCATTTCCATAGTCAAAATTACCCTGCGCTTATAAACTGTCTTATACATAATCCAGCCGCGTGTAATATCGCGGGGAATAAGCTCGTTATTATAAGCCCATTTAAGCGGAGTAAGGACCGCGCGGAGTACATGGTTTTTTGTGTTTCCGCTCAAGGTCATTTTATCGAGCCTGTCAAACTGCTTCTGGATGTCTTTTCTTCCAAGTTCGCCGAGCTTCTTGTCTCCAAGAATTTCAAGCCAGTGGTTTGTAATAAAGGTTGTAGAAGTCATAAGGTGCTTCTTGTGGACGGTCTGCCCTTTGCGGTCCTTTTCCCTCAGATACTGAGACTTTTCAGGATTCCAGAAGTCTATAAGCCACTGAAGAGCCGGAACATTCAGAATGCCGTTATCGTTCAAGACATACCCCGATAAAAACCCTTTGCGCTGAAAGTCCTCCAGAAACTGCTCAACATCCTCTTTTGTGTAGGTAGATTTTCGGAGCGTGTCATAAAGAGAGATTGCATCCAGCTTGTCCGATTTTTCGTTGTACATGTCCCAGGCTTTGCGAAGTGCCCTGTTGTAGGTCTTTTCTTTGGTAGAAAGCCATGACATGAATTTGCCTGTGCGCTCGTTACGGAAACGAACATAATAATAGGGAGACCGGTCCCTGGTGGTAAGAGAAAATGGTAGTTTTTGCATTGTGCTGCACTCCTTTAATTATTAAGGTTTGCGCTGCACACTTTTTGGCGGGTGGCTTTTTGCAGTTGTGTACCACTTTGTGTACCACTGCACCTTTTTGAGCTTCTTTTAAGACCCCTCTAAAAAAGAAACTCCGTAAATCCTTATATTATAAGCATTTACGCGATGATTCCGATGCGACTCGAACGCACTACCTGTTGCTTAGGAGTTTGGTAAATTCTTGTCCGCATCGGTTCGCAAGTGTGCAAAACCCTTAATAATTGCATATTTTACAATGATTTATCGTGTTTTTCAATGTATTTTGTTCATAACTGTTCAGGAGTGTTCAGTGTTTGTGTACCACTTTTGTGTACCACTTTTTCCTGGTGGCAGATGTCCCTACCATCATTCTTTATAATGGTAAAGCTGTACTTTGATGGCAGAACTTTTTCAATTTCGACATTGTAATATTCTGCCAGTATCTTCCTCACATCTGCCTTACTCAAGACAATTGCTTCAGTCATTGCTCTGCTCCAGCTGTGCCTGAAGTTCATTGATGCGGTCCCTTACTGCCTGGCGCTGTGCTGAAAGCTCCTCATAATCGTAAGGATCAGGTTCACCTTTAAGGCGTGCCTCGTAAATCTTCACGATCTTCCAGTCTCCTATAGGACTTGTAGGAGCATCAAGACTTGAAACAAGAGCTCGGATTTCTGCGCTTATAGCGTCATTTTCCATTTCTTCTGGTTGTGTGTTCTGCTGATTTTTTGACATTCTTTTTTCCTCCAAAAAGTTCTTTATATAAAGCGTCTGTTGTTCTTACGCTTAAATATGAATTGTATCTTACGATGTTTCCGCGCCAGCTTTTGTACTGTTCCTTTGCCTGTTCTACCGTGATGCGTTTCCTGTTCACCAAACCCTTAAGCTTTTTGAGTTTTCTTCTTTCACGCACGATTGAGCATCTGGCCGGAATAACAAGAATTCTGCCGGACGATTTTAAGACATAACACATCTTTAAGAATGTAAATCCTTTTTCGAGCTTTACAATCTGAGTTTTCTTTGAGTTGATCTGTATTCCCATCTTCCTGGCAACCTGTTTGTATTCTGCCAGGAGCTGGCGCAAAAACTCTTTGTCATTGTGGATGATATAGGTATCGTCCATATATCTGCCATAGTATTTACAGCCTTTTACTATCTTGCAGAAGTTATCAAGCTCTGTCGGATAAAATATTCCGGCAGTCTGAGAGAGCTGACTTCCAATTCCTACGCCTTTTTCTCCAAAGGTTGATATAAGGTATTTTACAAGCTCGATGATTCTTTCATCGTCTATCTTTTCTGCGATTTTCTGCAGAAGCATCTGGTGCGGTATGTTATCAAAATATTTTGAAAAATCTATAAGAAGCACAAAGCCTTTGTTTCCGTGTTTACGGTGATATTTCTGCAGATGTACTTTTAAGCGGTCTCTTGAAAACTGAATGCCCTTTCCTTTTACGCTTGCAGCATTGTCATAAATGAGAGACTTGAATAAAATTGGATTCAAAACCTTATCGCACAATGTTCTTTGCACTACTCTGTCTGCAATGTTCATTGCCTTTATGTGTCTTTTCTTTCCTCTTTCGTTTAAGTCAAACTCAAAGAAAGGCTTTTGCTTATAAGTTCCGTTTTCAAGCTCTGTTTTCAGGCAGCTTAAATTCTTGAATAAGTTTGCTTCAAAATACTGAACGCTTGCCTTCCAGTCTGTACCTTTCCGGCATTTGATATAGGATTCATAGAGATTATCAAGGTCTGTCAGTTTTTCAAACTCATTCATAATAAAAACTTGGGCAGATGTTTACAGCCGTGCCTGACTTATCAGACGGCATCATCCACGCTTATTCGCCTTTTACGGCAAGGATGACACTTCCTTCGCGATTGTGCGCGGATTAAAAATCCATTGCACACGATTTCAAATCGGGGACGAACATAATTGTTCGCATTCGACGCGTTGTTGTAGTTCGCATTGCCATTGTTGTTCACATTGCAGAAGTTAGCAGCAGACGCTATCAAGCATCACCCTGTTTTTCTTTTCTCCTCTTGTTGTCAGACTGTCTCCAGCCTTTTAATAAGCTCTCTTCTCGGTCCAGAGCTTTTAACAGATCTTCTGTAAACTTAATGCTTACATTAAAAATCTCTTTTATGTGTGCAATTTCCGTATAAATAATCTGCACCTGACTTATTGCAAGATTCTGCTGTTTTCTCCGCTCTTCCCATTCAAAAGGTAAAGTCGGATTAAGCTTGTTTGCAACGGTAATATATAAAACAAGCCTTGCGGTGTAACCGGCAATAAGCTCCTGTTCATGTTTTATATACCATTCAGGATATTCGCCATTGTAGGTTTTATTTAAGTTTACACTGTACTTTTCAAATATGCTGTCAATCAGCTTCTGGTCATCCTCGGTTATGTTCTTAATTACCTGGCGCACACTACGGTAACTCTTTTTAAGTCCAAACTCACGGATTAACCATTCATCAATAAGTGTGCGGATTCTTACGGCGTTTTTGTAATACTCCATCTTACTTAAATCTCGTAAACCACTTGGCACACTCATCTTTTTATCTGATCTCCTTTTGTCATAAACTTATTCTTTTGCATGTGCTCCGCGCCCTCTCGGGCACGGAGATTAAGGCGGCGCTTACGCTGCGATTACGAAGCGGGGACGAACATAAAGGCTCGCAAGCGACGCGTCGCCGCAGTACGCAAAGCCACCGTCGCCCACAAGGCAGAAGCGAGCAGCAGACGCAACATCCTTCAGCCAGTAATACGAGCTTCTGTTGTTGATAGCTTTCTTAGAGAAAAGAAACAGAGGCAGCTGTTTACAAGCTGTTCCTGTATCATATCCTGAAGAGCTCCAAACGGTAGAGCCGTAAACTTCAACTTCGCTCATTAAAATTGCCTGTTCGCTGGACCATTCCCATCCGTTTGAACATCCGCTTGCTGCTCCCAGCCTGTTGTAGCCGGTTGCATTTATTGCATTGCTTATCAATTCTCTTGTTGTTTTAAGATGGCTGCCAAATTCTGCATAAAGCTGCTGGTTGATTGTGGCACCGCTTGCGGTACTTCCCTGGCTTACTACAGCGCCGATTGTTGCAGTTCTCATTTCGCTTGATTTATAAGCGCCGGTTGTTGAGTTTGTACTGTTCATTCTCTTTCGACCAAAATGGAATGAACCTGTCTCACCTTTTCCTGGAACCATGACAAGATGGTTATAGTCCATACTGATATTATCACCGTTACCTCTGAGCGAGTTAATTCCGGCAATTGTTACCCATTGAGAACCTGTTACAGCATACTGTGAATCCTGCTCAGGTGCAGTAATTGCCCGCGACATCTGGAAGAAGTCTCCGACATAAATATCTTCAAACAGTGCAAAGCCGTCTGTTCCGTTTAAGCGCTTCCAGAGTGTACCGTCTGAATAATAAGCAGTGATGTCTTTTCCCAAAACTCCACCAACCCAGCGCGGAACATTATGATCCTGCTCGATGTGGTTTTCATTCAAGACAACCCACTTCTGCTGGCGTGTTCCACTAATAGTTACATCAATGTATTTAAGATGAAGCCAGGAGCCTGCAGCAGTTGCCTGGAGAGTTTTTCCGGTCAAAGGTGCAAGCGGCATTGCGCCTGTTCCTGCAAAATTCATTGTAGGTGAAACCGCACCGTCTCCGTTTGTCATGTAAACCAGAACCTCACGCCCCGAAACCAGACTAAAATCAGGACATGTGTCTGTTACCAAGGATGCAGTTTTTGCGGCAGTGCTTGCAGCAGTTGTACAAACTCCTACCGGAATAGACTGCAAAAGCGCCTTGCTTACACCCTTATCTGAATCGCTTGAAGTTCCTGGAGCATGGCGCACCTGGAACATGTCTGAATCTGAAAGTTGAGCAAGAGAGAGCCTCTCGCTCGACGTACCGCCCTTAAATCTTGTGTTAGGCATTTGATTTTTCCCCCATTATATCTTTGATTTTTTTAGCTTGTACCGCGTCTGCCGGTGGTGCAGATGGCATTACAGGAGGCATCTGTCCCATTTCCCTCTGTTTAATAAACTGAGTTGTAAGATTTGCCGACAGAACCGCATAAGGTTCCAACAGCTTAAGAACCATTGAAACCTGCTCCGCGGTCATTGTGAATGTAAATTGATTGTTCATATAAATAATGTCAGATTTAAAAATCTAATATCTGAAAAACCAATTGATTAGTTCCTAAACCAGAAGGCGGTGTACAACCAGTTATTTTATATCCATCGTAATGTATTCTCATAGGTCCCATATCCACCACTTCTGTGATATGAGATAAAGTTATATTATTATTTGAGAATAAATCAATTTTAGCATTTACTGTATGATACCTCTGCATCATACCTCCAACAAAAGTTGCATAACCATAGCTTGAAAGTACACCAATATAACAAGGTGTAACTGTTGTACGAACATCAGAACCTGAATATTGAACTGTATTTTTTATAGATATAACTAACAAGCCGGAAACAAAAGGAATATAATCTCTATAATCAATACTCTCTGTAACAACTCTTCCCAAACCTCCACCAAAGCGTCCTTCATAAGCCTCTATTATTCCATCTGCTGAGATCTTAAAACCAGAGCCCGATTCTGAATAATTAGAACTTCTTATGCTTCCTGTTGATGAAATGACAATTTCTTCTGCAAATAAGCTCTCAACATCAATAAGCCCCGTAACAATCTTACCATTTTCAATTACAGTATAATTGCGAGTAATACCTGTTGCAGCAATGTAATCAGCAAGAATTCCATCTGCATAAGTTTTTGCACCGTTTGCCTTTGTTGTTGCATCGCTTGCAGCTGAGGAAATAGCCGCACTCTGCGCATCTGATGCATACCCTTGAGCAAGTAAATCTTCTGCAGCAATCTTGTCATTTACTTCGCCGACGGTGATAAGGGAACCGGCATTGATTACGCCTGCAGTAACAAGCTCAATGAAAGCCTGGTTCGCAACAAGCATATCGGCATAGATACTGTTAGAAGTAAGGTGATCAAGATACTCCCAGGCATAAGAATTGTTGTGCTCTAAGTCAGCGCCGGCAATTCCTAAAACATCAGGCAATACAAAGGTACTGTGGCCGACATCATTGTCAGGTTCCCACTTCCAGGCTTTATTCGGACCAATATATTTATAAACCTTTGCCTGCTTGAAAACACCTTCGCTGGAAAGTGTGGATTCTGCATTTGCGCCGCTCCATACAAAATAATCATTCAGGTTTGCGCTGTTCGGAATATTGGCAAGGCTTGAAATCATTCCAAGATAGATGCCCTGAGTAAGTCCGAAATATGAGAACCAGATATTGTAAGTGTACTGAGTTGATGCGTTCTCCAGGTTCATATAGTTTGCATCATTTTCATCTACATAAGTGTTGCCGTTTTCGTCCTCGTACTGTTCATAGGCAACAACAGGAGTGTAAATTACAGGAATTGCAAACTGGCCGGAACGGACAATAGCGCCTTCTGCAATGTGGAAAACAACCTTACCGCCGACAACTTCATAAGTCCAGCCGGATGGAACATTTATTGTGCCGATAGAAAAGGCCCGCTCTTCCCAGCCCTGCTGTACTGTAATCTGAGTTTCTACAGTCTGAGCGGTAACTACATTTCCAAGCTCGTCTGTTTCTACAACAACGCTTGTAACATCGGCATTTACTGCAATAGGCATTTCCAGAAGCTTATAGGCGTTGATTAAATCTTCCTGCAGAACGTTCATGTCCTGGCGCAGTTTTGTAATATCGTTTACATTTACACCTCTGTTTCCTTCCTGTGGACGTGTTACATTGCTTTTATATGCCGGAATAGGTCCGCCATAAGAGTAAACATCTGGATCATAATTGCGGAGTGTTAAAACATATCCACTCTTGCCGTTTGGCTTTATGCCGTAAATCTTCATTGTGTGAGTTACTTTTGTAAAGCCGTGGTTTGAATCCAAAAGTCCAAAAGACAGATGGTTTCCAAGAGTTGGTACAATTAAGCTCTGATCCGGTGTAAGAGGAGCAGAGAAAGCAAGTGTTCTTGTCTGTCCTGTTCCGGTTACTTCTGCGCTGATGAGCTTAAAGCCGTAATCGTTCATTGCCTGGATTACAACGCCATAGCGTGAACCGGAAACAAAATCTACTGCATCTGAGATGTCGATTTTTGTAATCTGATTTGATGTATTGTAATAAACATGCTTGATAACGCTTGAGCGGAGGCCCTGCAGAAGCTGTGGAAGCTGCATCAAAACTGTTGAATAAAGCGGATAAAAGTCTCCCTCGCTTCCTACATCAACTTCCATTGTCTGAGGCATGAGCTGAATTTCTCGGAGCTTTCTCTGTGCAAGTTTGTAAGCGTGGTTGTAAGTTGTTACATAATCAAGCGCAAGTGAATCAACCTGATCTGTTTCGTAATCATAAGAGCCGCCATCGAGCATTGAATAGAAGGTGTCTACGGTCCAGCTGTCGCGGTTAGTAAAGGTTACTTTTTTACCATCAAGCTTACGAGCAAGGCTCTTGCTCCAGGTCATTGAAATAATGTTTTCGCTGTTCAAAAGCGCTACAGGGTTTGTTTCTTCCTTATCGATGCACACTTCGAGCAAACCGTCTGAATTGATGATAAGAGTTGAATTACAGATAGTCAGAAGCTTTTCGATAAGGTCTTTTTTCTTGATGCTTTCTGAAACAATTCCATCGCAGTAAAACTCATTTATGGCGCAGTAATCATGCAGTGTCCCGAAAGAAGGCAGATAGATTTCATCATCATCAAACTTTGAAGGCTCGTGAATGTCGGTTGTTAAAACTTCAAGAATCCAGTCTGCAACGTTTCTTGTCGGTGTCTTTGTCTGGCTCCAGGCGTTGTTGCTCCAGGTTCTTGCGAGACCCTGAGAATATACATGCAGTTCATCGAGCATGTTTTCTGTTGAATCGTTTGCAATGATTCTGTAAGCAACGCGTGTAATCTTGTCTTTAAGCTGATCTTCAACTACATAGCATGGTTCAAGTGTATTTGCAGAAGAAAGAGCCGCATCATAACAGAAAGTCTGATACCACAAAAGGCTGCAGTCCTCCTGAGTGCCCGATTCTGCCTTTGGTGTTTCTTTTACAACCTTAATTAAAATATCTTTGCCATAGCTTTCCTGAGCCGTAAAGTTTTTGGTTGCAACAAAGCGGATGGTCTTGTTTGAATTCTTTGTAAAAGTGTTGTTTGTTGAGCCTTCAAAAGTGAACTCGTTCCAACTCTGGCCGCCATCATTAGACCAGTAAGGACGTACAACAGCGGTTCGCTCGGTCCATACTTCATTTTCTGAATCGTAAGAACGGAGGCAAGAGAAGGCAATACAAACCTGAATCTTATACGCATTACTTGCTGCCTGAACTGTAACAGGCACTGCATCCTGTCCGTAATCGTGCTTAAGCTCTGCGCCGGAATAAGTTGAGCTTACCTTAAAATTGCAATTGGTAAGCGTCATGTCCTGCCCTGGCTGTCTTACTTCTGCGCGACCTTCATAAACCTGTGAATCAAAATCAACCTCGCCGGAAATTCCACTCTGATCTGATACAAGAGTTTCATTGCCGATTAAAATGTCTGTAACTTTCTGTGCGCCATATCCTGCAGAGAAAACTGCATTGTAATATGAATTAACGCCGTCTGTTCCGTCGATGCTGTAAAATCCGTTTGTAAGGTTGTATGGCGTATTGTAAACGCTTCCCATAACAAACTGAACAGGATTTCCAAGCGCATTTTTATTTTTTGCACCGCGGATGAATGGAAGCTGTTGAGCCTGCTGCGCCTGGTTCTGTGCATTGCGCTGCGCCTTTTCCATTTCCTTACGGGCTTCTTCTGATTTTTTGTTTGCATAAACAGTAGCGCCGACACCTACACCGACTGCAACAACTGCAACAGCAACTGCAACAATTGCAATAGTAGTAACAGCGCCAGGAACCTTGCGGACGTAAAGAACATCATCCGGCTGCACCTCGTAATTTTCATCAATGCGGTTTCCGGCTTTTAATACAAGAGAATGTTTGAAATTGATTTCTGGAAATATGTCTTTAAGTTTGCCGTTTGCGTTATAGTTAGTATGTTCTGCAGTTAAAGTGTCGTAGACGCTGATTCTTCCCATTCTGGTACCTCGTAGATATTACGGAGCATCTTTGTGTAAATGGGTGAGATTTTAACTCCCTGATTAGTTGTAGCGTGTATCATTGTACGCTCATCCAGAGCAACGGCAATATGAAGCTCGCCGGCTTTTTCCATTTCCAAAAGTGCACCTTCCTTAATAAAGTCAGTTTTATTTAAGTTCAGCGTTGGTGCAAACTTCTGGGCAAGCGCCTGATCGTGATTTTCATAAACAACATCTTCAAGACGTCTGTGGAGCCGCTTCTCTACTTCTATGCAAAGCCCGTAACAGTCATATCCGTTATGATCGCGCCCACCGTCTTTATAAGGTATTCCTATAAGGTCCGAAACATCTATCATGCATTACCTTTGTTTAAGTCCGTATCGTATTTGTAAACAGTAAACTGCATATCAAGGCGGCCATCGTTTTCAAGCGTAAAGTTGATCTCGTTATTGTCTCCCATTGAGATACTGCCATAGAAGTGCTTATAAGACTTGATTTCCTGAACTTCTGAACCGTTGATGATTCCCACTACCGTGAGCATATAGCGGTAGTCTGCCTTGTCTATCCACTCAACAAGATCAGCATTGTCTATTGCGGAAATATTAAGGGAACCGCCGCCTCCCAGGGAATCCGGTCTTGTGTAGTCAAAGTTTGCAGGACTGTATGTTTCATTGTTAAAAACAACATTCTGATTATTGTTTACAAAGCGGAGGGTTCCTGCAACCGGATGAGAGAGCTTTATAAGGTACTGCTTGGCGTAGTTTCCACCGTCAAAAAAAAGGCGATATATCTGAGCCGCTGTCATTAAAGCACCTCCTGAATTTCCATTGAGAGTGTACGCGTTGTCTGATCCGTGTCATCAGGGTTTGGAACACTCTTAAACTTGTAATATCCGTTGCCGATTGCAGAACAGGTAAAAGCGTTTGCAGTCTGTCCCAAAACATCATTGAACCAGGTCCAGAAGGCAGCAAGCTCTGTATGAGTTACCTGAAGCTTGAGCTTGTAACTCATAAGCTTTTTTGTGTTTATCTGCCAGGCAACGCGGCGCCCCGAAAGGAAAGACACTTCTTCTGTATTTTCAATCGGCTGGTCGTTGCCGGAATAAAATCTTGCATTAACTGTACTTGGCCATGTACTTACTGTCATATAAACTCCTTATAAAATGGTTACTCCGTTTTCACGGCTTTGAGCAATCTGCATGCTCTGTGTATATGTGCCCTTTTCCATTTCAGATGAAACAATCTGATTTATAATTACGCGAAGTCCATCCGGCGAAGGTTGAGCACTTGCGCTTACCTTATCGCTCGCGTTGTTTTCAATTGTGATAGGCATGTTTATTACACCGCCAGCACCACCACCATTTGCAGTTTTCCAGAGCTGTGCCTGCTGCTGTGCGTTGAGGATCATCTCGCCGGAATTCACATTTGCCTGTACTCTGTCTCCTGAGTAGCTTGTGCCTGGAACAATACCACCGGTTGCAAAACTTGGAGACTTTGGCTTATTTGCAGTGATTGTTGCAATCTGAATTGCGCCGGATGCGGCAACAAGCGCACCTGTGATGATTCCGGCAATACCGCCCTGAGCAATTGCTTTTGCGACACCTTCTGCAATATTTGCAGTTGCCTGAACAAGGCTTGCGGACCATTCCCACATTTTAAGCTTATACTCTTCTCTTGCTGCTTTGCGGTCAATTTCCTTTTTCTTTTCGCAATATTCCTCATAAGAAATCAGCCCGTCAGTGTACTGCTTTGAAAGCTCTGTGAGTTCTTCCTGTGTCTGCTCTTCGTTGTTCTGGCGGGCAAGGTCGGTCATCTGCCCCGTAATATCAGCAAACTTTTCAACATAATCGCTTATGTTTGAAACAGTCTGCGCCATGTTGTCTTTCTGAGCCTGCTGTGCTTCTTTCTGCTGTCTGTTAATTTCTTCATCAATATTTTTCTGAGCATCAGCAAGCTTCTGTTTCATGGCAATTTCTTCTTCTGTGAGTTCTGCCTTCTGATCCAGATAAGATGCATAAATATCGAGCATTGTGCGCTGTGCTTCAAGAGTTTCTTTTTCCTCTGTCTGCCAGGCATCTACTATTTCTTCATAATGAGCCCATACATTCTGCTTTTCTTCTTCAGTTGCGTTTTCAATCTGTTCAATAATTTCAACGTTTGCTTTAGCCTGCTCGCCCCATTCCTTGATTTGAGCGCGAGCTTTTACTTCGTGGCTGTAGCCGCCGGAATTGCCCTTAAACTCTTCTGAGCTCATCATTTTTACATAAGCATTTACAGCGGTATTGAAAAGCTCCTGTGCTTCTTTTTCTTTGGTAATTTCTTCTCCGGCTTGTTTTCTCAGGCGGATTTCTTCTTTCTTCTTCTCAATGGTTTTATCGTATTCATCGCGGAGCTTGTCTCTTGCATCAATGGCAGCCTGAGCTTTTTCTTCTGCACTCAAAGCGGCGGCTGCTTGAGTTGCTTCTTCAAGCTTTGGAGTAAGTTCTTCAATTCTGTCTTTATTTGATTTGATGCGCTTATCCAGAACTGTTGTTGTGTAGCCCATTTCATAAGCTTCTGCATTAAGAGTTTTCCACTCTTTGGAAGCGTTTTTTACTGCAACATTCTGAGCAGCAAGATCTTCTTCAACCTGTGTAATTTCAGGATGCATCTTGATGAATTCTTCTTTGAGGTATTCTGCATTTGCCATAAGCTCTGCAGCACCGGCAGACATATCCTGATTTTTTTCGATGTAGGCTTCCATCTCTTTATTGAGACTGTCATAAGTTTTCTGTAATTGAGCCTGTTTTTCTTTTTCGCCTTTTACAAAATCATTCTGAGAAGTTGTCAGGACAACCTTATATTTTTCATACTGCTCATTCTGTTTTGTAAGAAGGTCTATTTCTGACTGAATTGTGTCTTTTGTACCCTGATCATCATTCTGAGCTATAAGGTTTAATTCTGCTTTAAATTCTTCAGCTTTTTTCTTGGCAACAGTCATTTTGCTTGTGATGCTGTCAAAGAAGTTGCTCAGAACATGTCCGACAGTATTCTGAAGATTAGCCCAGCCGGAACCTAAAACTTCCTTAAAATCACCGAGAGAGTTTTTGTATTTTTCCCAGCCTCCGGTCTGCTCTGTTATGGCTTTAGCCATTCCTGCATACTGCTCTTTTATAATTCTGATGGCTTCACCGTTTTTGAGTTCTTCTGTGGTAAGCTCTTTAATGCCTTTTATCTGCTTTCCCAAAGTTCCGGTTGTACCCTGAAGAGTACCGTTTAATGCAGAAACAGCCGCATCCATAGACATCATGCCAGATGCAGATAAATCTACAGCAGCCGCCATAATATCCTGAATTTCTGTCTGAGTGCGTCCGGCATTGGCAAGCTCTGCCATCATCGGCAATAATTCTTCATCGCCAATTTTTGAGATTTCCTGCAATTGTCCTGCATAAGCTTTAAGCTGAATTACAGATGCATCTGTCAGATAAGGATTATTTTTAGCGGCAGCCTGAAGCTGAACCTCTGCTTTCTGCTGTTTTTGTGCCAGCTCTGTATTTTCTTTTATGGCTTCATTTACTTTCTTAACAGCATTTACACCAAGACTTGCAGCTTTTGTTACAGCCATAAAACCTGTTGCAAGAGCTGTTACATCATTGGATTTCATTGACTTTGCAGATTTTTGAAGCTGATTTGCAAGTTTTTTAATTCCGCTCTCTGCTTCTTTTGTTTCTGCATCAAACTTTATCGTTACGTTCTTCTTGGCCATAGTTATCTCTTAAAAAAATGATTCGTTATAATAAAGTCAGTTATATAAGTATTATTTTGAAAAAAGAGCGTTGAAGGCTTCCAGGTCTTTGTCTATCTGTGCCTGATTTTCTGCAGGAAGCTCCCAGGCGTTCTTAAGCTTCTGCATGATTTTACCTTCTGGAGTTTTAGAGTTTCCGGTCCAGCCGCGCCAGCTCATTACTTCATTGAGCTTTGTGTTGTGAAGTCCTGTAAGAAGTGTTAAGAAAATATGCCAGTGCATCTGGACTGCATGGCCTTTTTCGTCTGTCTCTAAAAGGTTTATCCTATACTGCTCCATAAATGCAGCATAAATCAGATCGGCATCTATTTCGTAATCGAGAACTTTTCCGGTCTCTGCTCCAGGCGTTTTGCCTGGAAGTTCTGCTTTTGGCTGGAAGAATTCTAAAAGCTTTTGAAATGCTTTTTTCTTGTAAGCTGCAGGAGGCACTTCATCAATATAGATATAGTCTATATCGTCAATTACTGCGCCTTTTGTATTTACAATGCGCGAAAAATTGAGCCAGTCGCGGAAATCGGTTTTAATGAAAAAAAACTTCCCGTCCACTTCTATGCAGTCGGGAAGCTTTACCTTGGTAAGCGTAAGCATTAGGTTACAGAGTAAGAGCCTTCTGTGAAGCTTGAGATAGCTCCATCAGATACAGTTACATAACCCTTCTTCACTGTACCGTTGAAGTTTGTATCAAAGGTAAGTGTTGAATCAACGCTGTTCAAATCGCTCAAAGAGATTGTACAATCACATCTCCAGGCGGCGAAATGAGTGTGTGTGGCAGCAGTTGTGTCTACAGCTTCCTGGAAGAATACAAGAAGGATTTCCGACTTTGCATCTTCTCCTGTTGCAAGCTTGAAGAACTTACCGAAGATGAACTCATAATCATCATCGTCCTCGTACATAACAAGAGGAGTATTGAAAGAAGGATTATACTTCTTCAATTCAGAAGTCGGATTTTCATCACATATATAATCGTGTTCTTCCACTTCAGGGTTGAGATTCAGATCAAACGTAGCTGTTTTACAGATACGCATCCAGCTTGGAGTTTGTTTATCTACATACCCTGTCTCACTGTCAATTGCTTTGTTCAAGAACGGTGCAATCTGATGTTTCTTAACCATAATTTTAGTCTCCTATAATTGGTTTATAAATAAGGTCATATTGGAAATTAAAGTCTTGTTTCCGTTATGGTTGTAAGAGAAAGCTCAAACGCGGTCATCTGCTGTGCTACTGCTCCTGTATCTGGATAATACTGAATGCTGGTAATTTCGCTTTCTTCCTGGCTTCCAAAATCCGGCACCTTTGCCTGAGCAAGCCAGAAAGCTTTGGCATAGCGGCACATTCTTTTTATAAGAGTGCTGTAAACTTCTTTCTGAAACAGGAAAGTAACAGTAAAATCTGATCTTTGTGTTGTACCGTCAATAAAGCCAGGTTCCGGCTCCTGAGTTTCCGGCAAGATGGAAACAACAACCGGCACTTCATAGCGCGATAAGTCCACGGTCCCGAAAACTATATTTCCACTTGTTACTGCAGGAAGTGTGAGACCCTGTTCTGCAAGCCCCGCAAGTTCTGCATTTACATTATTCAAGATAAAATTCTTAATATCATTTGCTATCTGATCCATTTATTACCCCCAGTATTTTTCAAGTTCTTTATCAACCATTTTCTGCACTTCTGTCATATAAGCGCCGCTTTCTGCATACTGCTGTCCGCTCTGAACAAATCCTCGCGGTGCTATATGCCAGGAAGCAGCTCTCTTTGTCGGTCCGTCGTGTCCGTAAGAAAGTGTCATTGCCTTTGGAAAAATTGTCCTTCCGTTTCCGGTCAGAGCCTTTGGAAATACATTGGCCTCTGATCCGTCTTTCTTTACCTTATAAACATAAGCCTTTGCAAGCTCACCGGTGCGCCTGTGCAGATCGCTTGCGCTTATGGCAGCCTTAACCCTTTTTGCAGTTTCTTTGGCAGCAATGCGCAAAACACTTTTTCTTATAGCTTTTAAGCTCTTGTTAGTGCCTGCAAGAGCCTTTTCTACTTCTTCAATATCGACTTGTGTCTGAATCAGCTGTCCGCTCGCCATATACAATATCCTCTACTGTTTCGCCCCAGAGCTCCCATTCCTGGACTAAAGATTCATAATAGACCATAGTTAATGCCAGGTCTTTTACACTCTCAACCGGTGCAAGTTCTCTACGCACTGGCTTTGGCGGTAAAATGATTTCCGGTTCACTCTGTTTTGTGCTTTTGCACGATAGAATTGTTAGCATCAATAATGCCATTAACAATGTTATAAACTTCTTCATCATCCTGTGCTTCTCCGAGCTGGTTTTCGAGCTCCTGTTCATTGATTTTAATCTGCTGCAGTTCTTCTGCATGATTTACAAGATAGACAACATTCTTCTGTGCCTTATCAAGTTCTTTTTCCAGGTCTTTTATAACGTTTCTATGTTCCTTAAGCTTCTGGAACAGAGAATAAATGACAGATGCCATAATCAGAAAAACTACGGCAACTGTTAAAACTATTGTGAATGTGTTCACTCGCTACCTCCAAACCTTATGTCCTTTATCTTTTCCATGATTAAATTGAAATAAACAGGAACATAACAGCCAGCAATTGCAAATCCACTCAAAATAACATCAGTTATTTTAACAGGATCACCTCTAACAATAGCTGTAATAAAAATTGCAAGACATAAGCCTGCAATCCAAACGCTTGCAATGATCTGTCCGACTAAAGAAGCATCCTTTGCTTTAATAGTTTTCTTTTCCTTTACTTCTTCTGCCTTTACTTCTTCACTCATATTTCCTCCGTAGAAAAAATGACCCGCCGATTTGAGCTTCTTCGAGAGGCTTGGCGGGTTCAATTATTATTTTGTTGAGGCTTTTTTCGGTATCAAGACAGGAAGTATACTTACAATAAGCGCAACAAGTCCAAATACCGCCGTAATTACAGTTGTAACAGTGTCTTTTGCAATTCCGGCAATAGACAACAGGAACACACCTACAATGATACCAATAATCGAAGCATAAAGTTTCCAGTCTTTCTTTTCTGCCTTCGCAATGATTCCACTGACACAACAAGCCAGACCTATAGACCAGCCTGCAAGCTCAATCCAATCTGCAACCGGAATTTTTGTAAACTCTCCAATTGCTGTAGACAAAACAAGGACAATAAGTCCAACCCAAACTAAAATGTTTTTCATAAATCCTCCTACTATTTAGCAAGCTTTATAATTCGGGCGGTTACTGGCCGCCCTTTATCTACACACTGTGAGTAAACAAGCGGATTAAACTTAATCATTCCGTTTTCTACTCCTACCCAGTGGCTTTTACCTTTGTAGTCATAGCGTACCGGTGTACGGTTTTTAATGCCCCGCAAATTGTTTATATCTTTGAATTCAACGGTTATTTTGCGCCCTGTAAGATGTTCTGCAGCTTCTACCCATTTGACTGTACAATCTTCTTCAATGGCTTTTACCTTAATAAGATCGTTTACAGTTTCAATTGCCTGGTAATCATCAGGCTCTATTCCAAGGCACCACAAGAGAACAAAGGCGCAGCATCCGTAACGGCTTATTGCTTCGAGCCTCTGTGGTGTAATGTTTTTGGAAAATTCTTCTGCTTTAGTCTGTGGATGATCCATTAATTAACTCCCAGCTTTACCAAAATAAATGCAACAAACCCCGAAACAATGGCGGCAACAAGAGGATTAAGCCAGCGATCTACACTCTTGTCAATTTTCTTTTCGAGTGCAGAAATGCGGAACTCCTGCTGTTGGGTCTGCGATAAAAGGTTTGTTACCTGGTCCAGCTTTGCTTCTATCTGTGTAAGGCGATATTCAATAGTTTCTTCGTTCATACTCCCTCCTAAAATCTGCGCTTATACTGTGCAATCTGCTTTAAGAAGCGGTCTGCTGTAAAGTTATTGAAAACGCGTGAGCCGGTATCTGCAAAGGTTGTAGAGCTTACGGCAAGGTTTCCGCCTGCGCTTTCCCAGAGGAGTGAAGCAAGCTGTAAAGCTGTTGTTTTGATGATTTCCGGCACTGCCTGATAGCCTGCCGTGAATGTGAGTAAATATCTTGAACCTTTATGAAATCTTGAGCCATCTTTGAAACAGATGTAGTTTTCTGATTCAATTTCAAGTTCTGTAGGACTGTGAATTTCACCGTCAATTGAGAATGAGGAAATAGCACCAACCGGCCAGGCACATAAAGCGGCAAGCTTTCCGCCATCGCCTTTTATTTCCTGAGTATAAGTCTGAAGCTCTGGATCGTAGCCCAGATAATCGCGCACCTGTTCCATTGCTGCAGAGCAGTAACTGGCCGGCGATGTATCACTCTGCTCTACAGTCTTATCCATGAACTTCTGGAGCATTGCGCTAGTTATGAATGTCATTTTTTACACCTCTTCTTCTGTTTCTGTCTCCGGAGCCTTATCTTTTGCCCCGTAAAACTTATTCAATGGAAGTCCGTCCCATTCAACTTTTACGCCATGAGCGGCAATATAACCGATGCAATAAGCAAGCGTTGGTCTTGCTTCCTGGTATTCATGTTTGGCCCACATCTGGCAACCGACAAGCTTAATGTCCTTATAACCTTCAAGCCATGCATAAACCAGCAATGCGCTTATGGAATTGTTTATAGGAAGTCCTGTCTCATAAACTTTTGCAGGAAGCTCATAGGTAACATTCTCATGCTCTACCTTAATGCCATGAAGTTCAAAATATCGGTCAGCGCCTTTTCTGGCATCAGTACCGAGCATCCAAAGCTCTGTGCCTTTTGCCTTAAAATCGTCAGCTGTAGTTTCGCCTCTGTTTGCTTTTCCGCAGATTATCAGTCTTTTCATAATAAAAAAGTCAGATTAAACAAAAACCCCCGCCGGAGGAGCGAGGGCAAACTTACATTCAGGGCGAAGGAAGTTTTTCTATCTTTACAGGAGCGACTGTTAAGATGCTTTTTCAACAAGGCCGGCTTTTTCAAGGTCTTTGAAAATATCTTCAGGAACCTCTGCAACCTGGTGAGGCTGGAAAGTTCCGTAAGATGCACAGATTACAGTTTTGAACTTTGCTTTTACCATTTTAGAAGAGTGTACTTCTTTTTCCTGAACTTCTTTTGTTTCAGGTGCCTGTTTTTCTGCGTTTTTTTGTGCTGTAGCCATATTCATTTCCTCCCATACTACATTACAACCGTGCCTGTTCAGGTAATGTACCAGCTGGACCACGGTTATCCTCTGCTGAGGATATTCTTTTATAATCATCGGACAACCTAAAAGCGTGATATTTTTATAGCCGTGAAGCCAGGCATAAATCATCATTCCGCTTATAGTGTTGCTCGGCGATATTCCGCTTTCATTGTAAATAACTTCATCGTCAAACTTGGTTATTACGTTTTTGTGTGGAACTTTTATTCCGTGAATTTCAAAATATAAATCTGCTCCTTCTCTTATATCAGTACCGCAAAGCCATACTTCATCAGTCTTGTTCATCCGTAATTTTTTTACGGGAATATCCTGATTAGCTTTTCCGCAGATTATTAAATTGTTCATATTAAAAAAGTCAGATTAAAAAACAGCCCTCACAGAATCTGCAAGGGCTGTTATATCAGGCAGAGCGCTTACTACGAAGCGTTGTAAACTGCCTTAAGGCGGGCAAAGGCCTGTGGATCACAAGGACAACCATCGGCGAGTGTGTGGCCAAAGATACCAACCTGATTCTTTCCAGCAAAGAGCTGATCAGCAACGGTGATTTCAATGTCCTTCCAGTAAGCAAACTTGTATTTGCTCATATCGCCGAGAACGATCATGTAAGAGTTTGCTGTCTTTGCTGTTGGAGCAAATTCAGATTCAATTACAGGAAGTCCGAGGAGTGTTGAAGGCTCACCAACACGGAGTGATTCGTGCCAGAGGTACTGGTCATTCTTGTCTTTGAGCTTCATAACATCCTTAAGGATGGCTGTATTCATAATCCATACAGCGTTCTTGCGGTAACCAGGGCGGAGCTTCATATACATTTCAATGAGGTCATCTGCCTTGATAACACCTGTACCAACACCAGTTGTTGCAACATCGCGAGATGTAGGAACACCGTTGTCAGATGCAGTGAAGATACCGAGAGGAGCGCCAGAACCATTACCGGTTGTAATACCAGCTTCAAAAGCCTGTACAATCTTTGTAGCAAGCTTCTTCTGAGCAAGAGCATCAATGTCAAAGGCACTTGTTGCCAAGAGCTGCTTTGAAATCTTGATGAGCTTGTTCAGGTTGATTGGATTAAGCTCGCGCTTTCCAAACTCCCATGAAGTATCTGCACTGATGTCATAAGCAGGAACTTCCTGTGTCCATGATGCATCAGAAGCATCTGTTGCTTCATAAGGCAAGCCGAGAGAACCAGCGCCGGCAACCGGAATCTGATCTACAAGGTTGTAGAGGATAGCTTCCTTCTGGATGATTTCCTGAAGTTCATCATAGAACTTCTGAGGAGCAATGTCATAGCCGCCACCATGAGAATCAGATGTACCCTGCTTCATGTCTGTGCGAACTTCAACCTGACCGTTGCGTTTTTCAACCTTGAGGAAGCTTTCTGAGCGTCCTTCGTTTGGTTCGTCAGTTGGCTTTGGGAGTTCAGTAGAGAAACCGTTCATTTCGTTGTTTCTCTCTTCAGCTTCAATCTGTGCAGTCAAAGCGCGAACTTCGGCTTCTTTTTCTGCATAAGCTTTCTGCTCATCATCAGTAAAACCGCGTTTTTCTGCGATGAGCTTGTCATTCATAGCGCGTAATTCAGCAACAAGTGCTGCACGCTTAGCAAGCAATTCTTTCATAAGAATAATCTCCTATTATTTAATAAGGTCAAGATTTCTGTTTCTTGCCTCTGCAAGAGCGATTTTTGCCTCTTCGGACTTTCTCTGTTCTTCCCTTGCGCTTTCCAGCGTTGCCTTAGCACTTTCCAGTGTTTCTTTGGCGCGGGCATCAATTGAAGTCTGCTCATAGGCAGGGAATGTAACCGCACTTACTTCATAAACTCTGCTGATGTCTGTAATTCGTCTTGTAGGGCAATCGCTTTCAAGGTTGTCCCACTTTTCACCACGAACAGAGAACATAAAGCTCATTCCGCTTACGTCTCCACGACCAATTGCAGAATAAATATTTTTTGCATCAGAGTTGTTTTCTGTATCAAGATTTACCCTGATATGCAGACCATCTTCACGGATCACCATCTGCATTGTTGAGTGCTCGTTATTGTTGCGGCTTCTTGCAAGCGGTGTCATGTCTGTATTGTGATTTACCAGGAAGCGCACATCCTTAAGGTCGCACTTATCAAGAGCATGGCGGTCAATAACTTCTTTATACCAGCCAAGGTCTGTTTCCTGATCAAATACAATCGGAGTACCTTCTACAAAAGAACCGTGCTCCTCGTTTTTATCTGCCCTGATTTCAAACTCATAGGCGCGTAATTCTGTACCTTCTTTTAATACTGGTTTCATAAAAACCTCTCTAAAAATTATTTATAATAAAGTCAGTTATAAAAACCGGCTTTATTCATTTTCCTGTGCCTGACTGTTTGTCTTTGCATCTGTAGGATTCTGAGCTGCAATCTTATCAACAGTCGAAAGATTAACCGGCATAAAGTGCTGGTCTCCCCATTTTTCGCTGGTCTTTGGAAGATTTTCCCTCTCATATACCTGGTTAGGCGTGTAAACACCATTAACAAGACCCTTTGTGTACATTTCCATGCGGCTCTTGTAGTCTGCGCGAAGCATGGTGTCTGTATCAAACTCTACATAGTGATCACTTGAGAACGGATAGGTCAAAAGTGTATTGAGATATTCCTGAAGGCGTACAACCCAAGGATTCAAGGTATGCTGCAGGAAGAAGGTGTTTGCCTGTTCCTGGTTTGCAAACTTGCTGTCATCCTTACCGAGCATATAAAGAGGAACGCGGAAAATCTTTGCAACCTCGCGCTCTGAATATGTTCTGTTTTCTGCCAGCTGTGCATCTGCATTTGTTGAAAGGTCTAGCCCTGTTGCTTTCATTCCGTTTGCAACAATAAACGGATCATTTGCATGTTCACGGCCACCATAAGCAGAAAGGATGCGCTCTTTAAGCTTCTGCGCATCTTCTTTAGAGAATTTCTTTTCATCTTCCGGCACTTCAATCAAAAGCTTTGAATGAATACCACCGTCAAAGCTGTCATTTGTGTATTCATCAAGAGTAAGACCGAGCTTTGCCGCATGGAAGGCATAAGCAAGAGGCGAAAATCCCCTGATTGCCCCGCAACGATAAGCCGGAATATGAAGTACATTGTCAGGACGGTATTTATAAATGGTACCGCCGCAATTGTACTCATAGTAAACATCGCCGTTATTATCAAAGCGGATTTTTACTCTTTCCGGTGGAAGCGGTGTAAGACTTCTTGGAGATCCGTCAGGATTCCAAGCCACAAAAATAAAGCAGTTTCCATCCAGAAGAAGATCTGTTGTAATTGTCTGCTTAAAAGTAAACGGTGCATCGTAGAAGTTTGGTCTTTTCCGCAAAAGATATGACAGGTTCGGTTTATCATCGCGGATTCTACCGGCATCCGTTTTCTTATAGACATTACAGGTCATCTGCGCAATTGAATCTGCTATGAGCATTACACAAGCGGAAACAGTTGTATTCTGCATAAGCTGTCCGCGGCTCATATTTGGAGTAAATAAAAGGCTTCCACGCTCTGCCTGTCGCGGTGTGGAAGGGAGTTTGTTTTCTGTTTTCACTCCGCCGGATGTTCGACGGATTTCTAATCCTAGGAATTTCATATAAATAATGTCAGTTAATCAAAATCAAACTCAAAAGACTGCTGGCCGTCTCCATCCCATTTGAGCCCGAAATTCTCTAAAATGTAGTGAAAATCCTGCACAGAATGAGGAATAAGGCGCTTTTTTATAACACCCTTGTCATTCTGCTCTACACCGATATGCATAAGCTCATGCAGCATAAGGATTTTCTTCTGTTCTTTTGTCATGTGAGCAACATTCGGCGTGTAAACTGTAATTACAAAATCTGCATTGATCGCCCAGCGTTTAGAATCGGGAATCTTCTCGCAGTCTGCATGAGTAAGGCTCCAGCTTGTCTTTTTTGGTCTGTCTGATTCAAGATAGATAATTTTTATAAGGCCTGCCTCAACATAGCCCCGTAAATCCATCAACATAGGATGCTTTGAAATAAGCTCCTGCCCCAGTTCTTCATATTGTTCTGATCTGATTCTTGTTTCTGTCATAAAAAAAATGCCGGAAACAAGAGGCATTGTTTCCGGCCAGGACTAACTTGTTCTGATTTTTTAGGAGTTCAGAAACGTAAAAAAACGACCAATAATAAAGTCAGTTGATTAGAAAAACATTTCATCCACAGAGAGCGGAGCCTTTGCTTCATCGGCAAGAGTAATTTCAAGGCGGTTGTTTGCCATAATAGATGTAATAACACCATCTATGCGTTTACTTGTCTTGTTTGTATCTGGTTTTATCGGCTTGATGTTTCCGTTTGCATCGGGCTTTACTGTGGCACAAGAGACCATCCATGCCATTACCGGATTATTGTCTATAATTTTACCGTCCATTATAGCCTGCTCCCAGGCTTTGGAAGGCTCACTCATTCCTATAATTGATTGTGAAAAATCTACACATGTAAACTCTGCAGCAAGGTCCTGTATAAGATATTCTGCAAGGTTACGGTCATAGGCGATTTCCTGAATGTCATATTTTTTAGCATCCTCGCGGATAATATTGAGCATAAAATTAAAATCCTGAGTTTCGCCTGGAGTTGCGGTTATATAACCCTGCTTTATCCAGGAGCGGATGCGGTAAGAATCCTGCTTCATCTTTATATCTATCTGTCCTTCTGGAATAAAAAAATAATGTTTAGCATAACGCTTACCCTTTGGAAGTTCAAAATACCAGGTTAATACAGTAAAGTCGAGGCGCTTTGAAAGGTCTATACCGCCCCAGCATCTGAGACCTTCGAGGCTCTTTTCAGAGAACCGCTTCTGGCACTTGCTCCACTGTCTGTCATTGATCCATACTTCAGCAACATTGAGCCACTCATTTAAGTTTTTGGTTCTGAAGGAAGTCTCACTTGTATTTGAAAGTAAAGCTTCACGATAAGCAGTATGCATTGCATCAAGCTCTACGCTTACACCCAGGTTTGGATTTGCTTTATACCAGTTCTTTTCGTTTTTCCAGTCATCGCCTTTATCGAGCTCATAGATTATAGAAAAATACTCGTCATTCTCGTAACCGTTTGCATCTGAAAGCATTTTCTTACACTTTTCGTACTCTTCATAACATGGCGCGTTGCGGTTGTTTCCAGCTGTTGTGATGATGAACATTAAAGGCTGCTGTCTTGCCCTCATACCTGTTTCTATTACATCCAAAAGCTCTGTTGTTTTATGCGCATGGTATTCATCAATAATTGCGCAGGAAGGGTTGAGACCGTCCAGAGTGTTTGAATCTGATGCAAGAGGCTTCATAAAACCGTCTGCACAGGTGAGTGAATGAGCCAGCGGTTTGATGTATTTTTTTAGGTCCACTGAATATTGCACGGTTTTCTTTGCATCTTCAAAAACAATTCGCGCCTGGTCTTTTTTTGTTGCTGCAGAATAAACCTCTGCGCCTGGCTCTGTAAGAAGATCATAAAGTGAAACGCCTGCAGCAAGAAAAGATTTTCCGTTTTTGCGGGCAATCTGAATATAAACCCGTCTGAAGCGCCGCTTGTTGTTGTCTCTCCGGCGCCATCCGTAAAGGCTCGCAATAATAAACTGCTGCCACGGTTCCGGCTTAAGCTTCTGTCCGGCAAGTTTTCCTTTTGTATGAACCAGCTGAGAAAAGAAAATAATGGCAGCCTGTGCTTTTTTATGGTCAAAATAATAAGGGAAGGTTCCTTCCTCGCTTGCCTTTATGTCTTTTATATGGCGCTTTACTGCAAGCTTTACCATTTTACAAGTAGGAATTTTCGAGTTTGAAACATCGTTTATGTATTTAAGATAGGTAAACTTTATTTTTTCCGCTGGCATTTTTATTAGTTAGATTTGATTTCTTTGAGAAAAACTTCTAACATAAAAAGTTCTTCATTTCTCTCATAATAACTATATTCAACTCGCGTAACTTCAAAAGCTCGCTGCACGCTAGGATTTATTAAGAATACTTTTTCACCTATTCTTGGAATCGGGAAGTTGTCGCGGCGAAACAATGTATTCCCAAAATCTTCTTCATTTCTAAAATTGATACGATAATTATTCATTTTTCTATCTCCCTTAATATTTCCTCTTGTAATTTTTTAATTTCCTCAATAGTCATATTTTTTGCTTCTGGATAATACGGACTGTGCTTCAATGCATAACAAAATAAACAGGTGTTGTGTGTAACTAATTTATGTACCTTACATTCTTTATCACACCTCATTAAAAATCTTTTCTTCTGTATTCTTTTATTCATTTTTATTTTATCTCCTTATTTACTCCTCCAATTTCGGATAAGCGCACCAGGCAATAACTTCATCTTCAATTTCAAAATCGAAATTCCAGTCATACCATAAACCATCGCCATAATCATAATAAGCAACAGAACCGGTGTTTATAATTACTTTTTCAGATAAATAACCCTTCCAGATACCTGGTAAATCTGCCGGATTTTTTCTCAGATCGTGCCATACACCTTTTGCACCAGCAATATAAGCATTCTCCAGAAGCCCGATTACATGAGTAATATCTGTTGGCTCTGAGAGATTAAGCTTTCTGCTCATTGCATAATCTTTGGCTTGTGCTTCAAGGTTTGTCATGCATTCTCCTCAAAAGTCGGTATCTCGCACCAGGCTTTTATCTGGTCATTACTTAGGCACGCAATTCTTCTAGGCTCCCACTCCCATTGTCCCTCGGTTTCATCATCTCCTGCCAAATACATATAAATACTTGGCTCTGTATCATCAAGACCGATTGCAAGATAATCTTTGCAATCTTCTGTAGGTAAATCTTTGGGATTTTTTCTCAAGTCATGCCACTCATATTTAATCGGACAATCTGAAATTGTTGTTACATTCAATTTTGCTTTGGCACAGTCTTTGAAACCTTCGTGATAACCTGCTTTCAATCCATCTTTATATCCGTGCATAGCATCTATTTTATGCTGACAAGGATTTTCGCCTTCACACTCCCTGCAATATGCACACAAATCTGCACCATAACTTTCTGTTTCCTTTTCAATCTGTTCTTCTGTCATATCAACCTCTTACCAGATTTTTTTACCTGATGCATATTTCTTCAGAAGCTCTCCGGCAACAGTTCCACCATCAAGATAATGAACAGTAAAAGGAAAATCCCTAAAATAATCCGCTTCTGTTTTCCAGGTATTCTGCCCTATTAAATGATAAAACAAAAACGCACTCTGCAGCAGAATTTTATATACCTTGTTTACATCCTTTGTTGTCAAAAGCTCTGTTATAACCTCATCAGATAAACCTTCCTGAGCCTCTAACTCTCCTAACTGTTTAACTTCCGGCTTAATTCTGTAATCCTCTATATCTGCAGAAAAATCAGGATTGTCCCAATCCATCCAATCCCCAGCACAATTAAATTGAATTGTTTTGCCCTCATCACGAGCTTTCTGTAATTCTTTTTTAGTCATCTTCAGTCCTCCGTATCTGAAATTTTTGCGTATTTACGCAATTGTTTTAGCTCTCAATTCCCAGCCACTCTTCTATGGTCCCGCTTGGAACTCCGTTTCTGTATTTTTCGCGGATGGCTTCAAGCTTTTCATGGCTGTTCTTATAATCAAGTCCACTGTACCGGCCTTTGGCGGTTTTTGGCACCCTGTAATTTGCAGAAAGTTTGCCGTGCTTCAGCTGATAGTAATATGTGGACCTGTTTAATCCTAGTTCCTTCCACGGTTCCTTGCGTTCCCTCATTTTCGGGCCCCGCATGGCTCTGGAAATGGCATCCAGGCAATAGGCTTTGAACATTCGCCAGGAGTTCCGCTCGTTACAAAAACATCGTCGCTGTCATAAAGCCAGTACCAGATTTTCTTTGTTGTCTTATGGCGGTTTATAATCTTTGTTACAAACATGCCGGAAACGACAACGCGCTTACCTTCATCATCAAGCACGGTTATAAGCACGCGCTTGTAGTTTTCAGGAAATTTGCCATCTTCAAGATAGTGCCACTCATTCATTGCCGCCTCCGACAGTGCTCAAAAATCTTTCCAGAACTGCAGCACACTGTACAGCTTCACCGGCAAGAGCGACTGCAAAGCTCTTTAATATATACAGCTGCTCATTCATTGAAAAATTCAGCTTTACGGAATCCCAAACACCTTCCAGCTGTTTTTCAATCTTCTTCATGTCCTCTGCAGCTTCTTCAACTTCTTCTTTAAGCACCGCATAGCCTTCATGCGTACTGTGATAAGTTGGACCGTATTCTTTTACGATGTTCTGCAGTTCGTAACAAACTGCCTGATCAATTGATTCTTTTGCTTTTGTTGCTATCATATATTTTCCTCACAAGCACCCGCGCCCTTTCGGGCACGGAGATTAAGGCGCCGCTCAGTCTTTCGCCTGAGCTCCGATTACGAAGCGGGGACGAACATAAAAGTTCGCATACGACGCGTAGTGGTAGTTCGCAGAGCCATTGTAGTACACAAAGCAGAAGTAAGCAGCAGACGCATCTTCGTCATCATCCTGGTATTTTGTAGAAAGCCACCACCAGCGGCTCAAACCGCCAAACATTGCGATTTTATGTTTTGGCTCTGTGAACCATGCAAGCTTCTTTTCTTCATCGAAAACATCATCGTTTGAAGGAATATCGCACCTTATTTTAATTTTTTCCAGGTCATACACTTGTTTGAAAACCGGCACAAAAACCTTTTTAAGATATTTTTTCAAAAAGGAATTCTTAAAGCAGACTTCTTTGCCATCCTTAAAAGGCGCAATCGGCATCTGAAACATTGCATTGTCAAACAGGAATTGAGTTTTTCCATCTTTCTTATCAATGCAATAAAGCTTTGTTTCTTCTGTGGTAAATTCAGGAACCTGAATTGTAGAACCATTAAACTTCACTTCTGCAGCCGGAACCGTAAAAGGCTCTATAACTGCATACCAGCCCACTTCAGCTTCTCCACTGAAAAGCTCACTTAAAAAACATCTTTTTTCTTGAAAAATCATTTTCCACCTCCATCTTCTTCTTCAAGATATACATTTTCAACTGCAAGTCTCAGGATGATCTCTGTATCAGTCTTTACCTGTCTGATCTCGGATGCCTGATACTCCTGTTGTTCTATCATTTCAACAATGGTTTGCCTCATTCTGTCGTTGTTCTTCTGCATAATCCTGTTGTCATGGCAGCAAGCAATCATTGCAATCATGCTCAAAAATAAAACCGTCAAACTGCATAATAAAATTGCAAGGTTCCTTGAATATTCACTCATTAACCGTTCCCCATAAGCTCTTTCAAAAAGTCCTGATCGTCCTTTTCTTTTGGCTTTACCCTCATTCTTGTTCTTGCTTCCGGCGTTACACCAAACTTCATCATAATTTTATGGAATCGGTTCATATGTTCTTTGTAGACGTCCAGAAGGTTCATCTGTTTTATTTTGTCAAGATTTGACAAATACTCGCCATAACTTTCATAAGCGTTTACTTTCTCCAGGCAATCCTGCGCAATGTCATAACTGATAAATGCATCCTTAAGAATTACCGTATCAACAATGGAAATAAGACCAGCTTCAAGCATGGCCGGAACAAGCTCGTCCCATTTATCCGATGCCCTCTTTGAAAGGTTTATCGGAGCCGGCAGCTTTTCGAGCGGTTCAATTGTGATACCGCGTCCATCGTGCCTGGAAGGTTTATATGTTCCGTTTGCTTTATGATCTTCAACGCTTTTTGGCGGTCTACCCATTTTTTATAAAATCTCCTTAACGGATTTTACCCATTCTCCAAACCGTTCAAGAGTAAGATGCATTGTATCTCCTCCTGTCATTTTTCCTTTCCACATACTGAAAGTTGCACCAAAGAAAAAATCATCATCTTTACCAACCACATAACCGACCAGGTTATCGTGAGCCACACCTTCAGTACCGTCCTCGTTTTCGTATGTATACTCAAGCTCTAAAAGATAGAGTTTGTTTTTTTTCAGTTCCTTAGTTTGCATCGATCGCCCCCTTAATTTCTTCCTTCAGCGCGTACCAGTAACCTAGAACACGGTCCTCTCCCCTGTCAGACTGGTCAAGTTCAAGTTTTGAAATAAATCCTTCAAGCATCAGCTCAAAGTCATCAAGTTTATCTTCTAAATCCTCCGGCATCTTTTTTCCTCCCTAAAATTTCACCCCCTGGCTTTTTTTTCGCACGTGCACATGAAAAAG
>Ga0265298_10001356_pt1 | contig 36224 bp, 18 predicted proteins | sample AusTroGonzalo_MG_3_FD_193486 | JGI IMG/M metagenome (GOLD analysis project Ga0265298, IMG submission 193486) | Bovine rumen microbial communities from tropical cattle in Woodstock, Queensland, Australia - Gonzalo_01 | ecosystem: Host-associated > Mammals > Digestive system > Stomach > Rumen ...
AACTATCGACCTTGATATCGCCCTTATTATGGTTATCTACGAATCTGACAGACGAAGTGATTTCGCCAGCGATGCCACCAAGATACGACCCTGCGACACCAGTTAGATTTCCCTCGTTTATATTATTTTCAATAGTGGACTGGGCAGACATAACACCCAGAATACCGCTCACTGCATCAACATATGTTCCCTTAATAGTTGCTCGGTTCACATTACCTGTAACAGATGATTTAGCTCCGCCAGCAAACCCAATAAGTCCTCCGACACTCCCCTGAGACTTGGTGCTATCATCATTCACGACTTCGACAGAGCCTTCTACCAAATTGTTCTGCAAGAAGAAATCGTTTAATCCAATTGAAGCAACAAGACCACCTACCGTTCCATCACTGTAAATGGATCCATCCAACGTATTGTTACGAATAATGCCCACATTGCCACCCATATAACCAGCAATCGCACCTGCAGAATTATTCCCCGCTAGTCGAATATGAACATTTTCAAGCACCAGATTTTCAACAATAGCCGTATCGGCAGCGATAATCGTTTCGAAAAGGCCTCCACGCACCTCAGAAAGAGTATCCGTGATATCAATATAGAGATTCGAAATCTTGTGGTTTGCTCCATTGAGTTTACCCAAGAAGTTCTTGATAGGAGTCCAGTTGCCCTTAGTGGGGCCACAGACAGAACTCAAATCCAAGTCCTTGGTAATCTTGAACGCGAGGCGCGCACCGGCACTATCCATCTTTACGCCCTTGTATTCAGTCGTATCGGCAAGAGCCTTTCTGAATTGCAACAGTTCATTCACTGAAGAAATCGTGAGCGGATTTTCGACAGTGCCCAACTTACTTGTTGCAGTAACGTTCACGATGATTTTTTTCGTTGCATTTTCATTAAGCACATAAAGGGTATCCGTTCCCAGGGAATAAGGCGTTGCAACAGAATCATTCACGAAAGAGATATTTCCACGAGCGCTATAGACATCGACAGTATTCCCAGCAGCATCTTTTACCGTATAACCCATGTTTTTCGTAATGTGGGCAACATCATCGCCAAGGCCCAAGCGCACCGGAGTAGAGGCCACCTGCTGAGCGTCGCGGATTTCTTTCATCGGGTTTTCGGCAAGGGTCTTGATTTGCGGATAGTAGCCTTCTTTATAAATCCAAAGAGAATCGCCCAAAGCAGCAATCGTCTTTCCCGAAATCAGGCTGTCCGTCACATAGGCGTGAGCTGCATCGAATGTATACAGGCAATCTTCTTCAAAATGCGACATGACGCTATCGTATATGGCAAATGTATCGGGAGCGGCTATGCTTAAGTTTGCTGCGATATTTTCAGAAGCACCTGCTTTCACTCGGCCCGCGATTCCACCCGCATACCCAAAGCCGACAGCACCGGCATTCATGTTATGGTCTGCATAAAACGCGCCTTTATTGATGTTTCCGACAATTCCACCGGCATAGGCGCCCGCATTAATCACACCCAAGTTAAGCGACTGAGAAACCGTTACATAGCTAGGAGACGATTCCTCAATAATTCCAGCAATGCCACCCGCATTAGTCCCCGCAAAAACACTGCCCGAATTTACGCATGTTAAAATGGTCGGCGCGTTCATTATCGATTTCCAATGGCCCACAATGCCTGCAGCCGAAGTCGATGCCTGCACGTGACCAGAATTAAAACAATTCGCAATGGAGGCCCCGCCATCTGCAGTAACGGCAATAATGCCACCCGATATTTTACCCGAGCTCACGTCTCCCTTGTTAATCAAGTAATTCAACTTGGCTGCTGTCATTACCGAACTGTAATCTACTGCGACAATTCCTGCCGCCGTATCGGCAGAAGACACCCCTCCCAAATTCGTACAGCTATCGATATGCACTCCGAATCCGGTTACAGCACCGACAATTCCACCAGCCTTACGTGCACCGTCAACAAAGCCTTCGTTCACGCAGTTCTTTATGTTCACACCATCGGGAAGGGGTGCATTTGCGGCAAAGCCAACAATTCCACCCACAGCAGACCTTCCTGACACATAGGCTTTATTCTTGCAATCAGAAATCACCACGTTATTCCGAGCAAGCCCGACAATGGCGCCCACATCGCCATCACGCTCCGAAACAATTCTTGAATTTTCACCAATAGTCAAGTTAGAAATGACGGTCTTGGATTCGTATTCCGTCGATGCGACTCCAAACAAGCCGTAATAACCGATGGCCGTATCACCACGTTCCGGCAGAGGTTCATTAATATAGAGATAATCAACCGTTTTGTCATTACCATCAAAGCTTCCCTTGAAGGGGTGTTCGTAGGTTCCAATCGGAGTCCAGTTTCCGACATTCTTTCCACAAACGGTACTCAAGTCCAAATCGCGGACAAGTTTAAAATACAGATCCGTCGCACCATCAGAAACGTCGACACCCTTAAATGTTCCACTACCGGCATTCACCGCATTACGCAGCAGCACCAGGTCGTTCTCATTATCGATGGTTAACGGATTTTCGGCAGTTCCCAAATTTGCTGCGAAAACGGCACAAGAAAGTGCAATAAAAAGCAAACACGCCCTTTTGAGCATATTCATCCTCCTTATACTATACAAGGTAAATGTAATTAAAAAGGCATTGTCCATTTGGACAACGCCTTTAGCAAAACAAATTAAAAGCTTAAAAGTCTACTTAATCATCACTTTCTGCGTCAGGTTGATTCCCTGACCAGCGACCTTCACAAAATAAGTACCCTTTGCGGCATCGAGCTTGAACTGGTGCGAGCCAGCAGAGAGTGTTCCCTTGTGAAGCGTTGCGACGCGGTGGCCGGTAACATCAAAGAGTTCCGCCGTCACGCCTTGTGTGCGACCCATAGAAAGGCTAAGCACATTGCCGTCGACACGCAGAGCCTTGGCACCAGCAACATGCGGACGCATGCAGATTCCCGAAGTCCCTTCGAAAACGATCTTGATTTCAGGGATCATTTCTTCGGTATTGCCAAAGCTTCGGCTAAAGGCATCGTACTTGTCTTCGTTAAAGTCCCAAAGAACTTTATCACCGGCCTTGAAGTTGTCGTAAAGGATAGTGCCAGTATAGCCTGCGGCATAGTTTGCAACGATTACGCTCAAGGTCTTGTTGCGGTCCGCATGGCCCGAAATATCGAAGGAGCAGGTTTCGGTTCCACCGGCGGGCACAACGCATTCGCCGTCGATTTCCGTCCAGGTCCATGCATCGGTAAGCTTGAGAATCAGGTACAGTTTGGCGTCATCGGCACCCTTGTTGGTGGCTTCGAACGTCAGTGCAGAAGCCTTGCTCAAATCCCATGTCTTCTGGTATTCGATTTGGGCGTTGTCACCGCCGTAGGTTACCGCCATCTTGCCGTCGCCACCTTCCTGGCTAATCGCGACGTCCTTGATCTTGATGCTTGCTTCTTCGGTAGCAGCGAGCGCCTTCATGGCATCGAGTGCGGGGTCGATGGTGTAAGTGTAACCGCCAAAGTTAGATTCGGTCTTGTCGCCAATGTACTGCCAAGCGAGTGCGCCGGCATAGCCGCCGTCAAAGGCCTTGCGGTAGCATTCTTCGGTAGAAATCTGGGTTTTTGCCGCCATGCTTGCGGTATAGGTATCGCCCTTCCAGCCGCTGGCCGGGAATTCACCGATAATCATTGGCTTGTTGTCGTACTTGTACGTGGTCGCCATCTGGGCGGCCGTATTTACGAAGGGGGAAACCGCATCATTCTGGTAGTACGGATAGTAATGGGTCTGGAAGAAGTCCAGCGTACCATTGGCTTCGCCACCGGCAGCGATGAGTTCGGAATCGTTCCACCAGGACTGATACTGGATATTCACGCTACCCGTAGACACCAGCAGTTCCGGATTCGTGGTGTGGATTGCAGCAGCAATCTTGTTCGTGAATTTCTGGAGAACGGCCTTGTCGAGTTTCTTGGTGGTCCAGCCCACGCTTGTCATGCCTTCGGGTTCGTTAAAGACTTCCCAAGTCATGAGCGCATTGTGATTACCGATTGCCTTTACCACCGGATTGAGCACGTTGTCCACAAAGGCCTTGGTGCCCTCATCTGTGAACAGGTTTTCGTTTGCGGTGATATCCAGTTTTTCGCTATAAAGGCCCCACTGATTCGGCTCCATCAGGTTATGACTGAAAAGACACATGGAAACCATCACGCCGTATTCTTCGGCGATATCCAAAGCCTTCTTCATGTTGGCGATGGTGTTTTCCTTGAGGCCCGAGACCAGGTGTGTTGTCTGATCAATTTCTGGGCTCTGGCTCATGTTGTTGAAGAGCCACCAGCGAATGGCATTACCGCCTGCGGCACGGGTGCCTTCGACAGCTTTACGCCAAGCGTTTTCATTCAGCGGTGCATCGCCCACGTCGGAGTTGTAATCGCTCCAGGCGAGGTTCGTACCCGAGAAGAAAATCTTCTTGCCGTTATAGAGTAAATCGGTGCCGCTCACGGTAAGGCCCGGGGCAGCGAAAGAAGAAATGGCGCCGCCAAACAATGCGGTAGCAACCAACATCTTAAAGGTGTTTTTCATAATTCATCCTTTTTCCAAACAACAGTTGTTCCTCTAAACAACCTTATCTTAAAATATATTATAAAACCCGCTTTTTTTATAAAAAAAGCAATTCTTAACAACTAAAAGCAGGTATTTCGCAAAAAAGGCGATTATCGCACAATCCAGCCGCCGCCAAGCACCATGTCGCCATCGTAAAATACGGCGCACTGGCCAGGGGTGACTGCAAATTGGGATTGTTCAAAACTGGCGAGTGCGCAGCCATCTTCTAGAATCTTGACCATGCAGCGAGTCGGACGCTGGCGGTAACGCACCATGCCCTCGCATTCAAAAGTATCGCCCGCAGCGTAGGCAGCGCCTGTAGCCGGATTGATGCCATGCCATTCGCAATTCTGAATGCGAACTTCGCTGGCAGAGACGGCCGACTTGTCGGCGGTCACCAGAATATCGCCTGTTTCAGGGTTCACGCTTTGCACGAATGCCGGGACGCCCAGCGCAACGCCAAGTCCCTTGCGTTGCCCCACCGTGTAACGGTGGTAACCTTCGTGACTTTTCAGAATCTTGCCGTCGGCGGTCACGAAGTTTCCTGGGCGTGTCATGCGCCCGAATCGCTCTTGCAAGAAGGCGGTATAATCATCGCCGTAAATGTCAAAACAAATATCCTGGCTATCGCTGGCACTGGCGTTTTCAAAGCCATGCTTTGCCGCCATCGCGCGGACTTCGGACTTTTCCATGCCGCCCAGCGGTGTCATCACCCGCGCCATGGCGGAATCGGGCACGCCGAACAAGAAGTAACTCTGGTCTTTCGCGGCGTCACGGCCCTTAAACAGCCTGCGCACGCCACCGACCTCCTTCACGTTCACATAGTGCCCCGTAGACAGGAAGTCTGCGCCGTGTTCCAACGCAAAGTCAAGCATCCAGCCGAACTTCACGTAGCGATTGCAATAACAGCAAGGATTCGGAGTGCGGGCCCCCGCAAAATCACTATGACAGCGTTTCAGCACCCGGTCCGTAAATGCGTCGTCACACACCGCCACGAAATGTTCTATACCCAAGCGCTCCGCCACCGCGCGAGCCCGCAAAACGCTTTCGTCTTTTTCGGGGTCATAGTCACTGGAAAGTGGCGGCAACACGCGAAGCGTCACGCCAAAAACATCGTAGCCTTGTTCCAGCAAAAGCAGAGCCGCAACAGAGGAATCGACGCCTCCGCTCATCCCGACTGCGACTCTAGCCACTAGTCAAACCTCAGCATCAAAGCAATTTCAAATTGCAGAATCTGACGCAAGTGCGGAGTTTCGTCATCCAGCTTTTCATGAATCTGACGGTATTCAATGTAGCTGCTCATAGACGCAATCTTGTTGAACTGGTAGCCGGCACTCGGGCGCACAAACCATTCATGGGTACGAGAAGGCACCGTGCGGTCCGTCAGTTCTAGCTTCGGATTATAAACCTTATCGGGCAAGTCAGCGTACAAGCCATCATCGAACTTCCACTGTTCAAAGATGCCGTCGGTACCACTATCCTTATTCCACTTGTCGTAACCATCCACCGGATCGTATTCCTTACGGATAGTCTTCTTGTAGTCGTAACCGGCGGTAAACTTGAGGTCAATGGAATTCTTGAACTTGAAGAACCACTTGAAGAATTTCACAGCCTTATCAAGCTTGAGCGGGTACGTAATGGTAAAGTCATCGCCAATGTTGAACATGAAGTCGTTATACAGCGACGTATGAATCCAGGGGATTTCCCAGAAGTAGTCCGAGGTATCGCGGCCATGTGCCGTAGAATCCGGCCAGCTCGTAATGCCAATGACTTCTTCCTTCGGGCGTCTGTCGGTATCTTCGATCTTCATGCGCACGCTGTTTTCAATGCGCATGTTATTCTGCAGCAAGAAGGTAATACGAATAAGCGGGTTGAAGTTGATGCTGTGCGACCAGGAGTCTTCTGCACTCTGGAACGGGTGCACCGTAGTCGTATAAGAGTAATCGAAGCGGTGGAACGTAGACACGCTGCGGAATCCGTTCAAGAAGGACACGCGCTGAGCAAAGTTCGGCACCGTAATACCGATACCGATCTTCGGCCACACCGTCGTGGTATCAATGTACATCGGGTATTCGCGAGCCTGCGAGAAGTCTTCCTTCCATTGCAAATCGCCCGTCACGCCGATATCCCAAATCGGGAGCGTCACACCGGTACCAATCTGGAACTGGCGAGACACGGAATGTCTAAAGTTGCCCTGGTACACCAAGGTATCCACATGGCGGTTTCTGTACTGGGCAAAGCGCTGGAAATCGTCGCGATGGTCAAGTCCCATATCGCCCGTGACAATGTTATAGAATCCGCGGTTGCGGTAACCATTGCCGAGGCCAAGGCCATACAAGTAGTACTGCAGCGGAGTCACGCCCTGGTCTTCGTACAACTGGGCCAAGGTAAAGTTTTCACCCACCGTGTTGGTGCTTGCCGTCCAGTTAAAGCGCACTTCACGCCACTTGATCTTGTCGAAGGCGGTTGCCACCGGGTTTTCCTTACCGAAAGCACGGGCCAATTCAAGCACCTTCAAAGAGGGAGCAAATTCAAAGCGGTTCGTCTGCGAAATCGTCCAGTAGTTTTTCTCGATCGACGTTTCGTCCATAAAGTCGAAGTCGTCGGGAATCGTCTTTTGCTGGTTAAAGTCAGAACTGAAGTTCGTGCTGAAAGGCAAGAACGGAATCAGTCTCGGATTAAAGCCAATCTTGAACTGCTGAGAACGGGAACGTTCGTTACGGAGAATACCATAAGACTTACCATAAGTCTTGCTGCCCACGCTGTCGACCTTGTAGAAGGTGGTGGTATCGTAACGGATTTCGTAGGAATCCGGGTTCTGCATATCAATAGCAAGCGTATCGCCGTTTTCAGAAACCCTCGGAATCGTGTCGTAAGGAATAGCCACCACGCTATCGCCCGAAATATACACGCGCTTGTCGGTATGGTCGTAGTCAAAGATGTATTCGTTAGCAAACAGGCCACCGTCGCGCGAGGTAAAGAAGTTCTTCTTCACGAAGGCTTCGCGGTCGCCGCCACCGTACATATCACGCTTGATGTTCAAGGAGTAGCTTGTGGTAAGGAACGAGAAGATGTTCCAACGCATGTTCAACTTGTGGTTGAGTTCCGTCGTGTAAGTCACAATCTTGTCGACCTGCGGTTCCACAAAATCAGGATCGCGACTCTGGTTCACGTAACGGATGTAGCTCAAATCGAACACAGTGAGGTCGAAGGTCTGCGGCCAAGGTTCAAATTCCGACTTGGACAACGGCTTAAGCCATTCATACTTGGACAAGCCTTCCAGCGGTCTGAACTTGAACATGCTGAAGGTACCCAACTTATATTCGAGCACCGTGTGGTAAGAATAGCTAGAGTCAGCCGAAGTTGTCGCCTTGCCTTCGGATTCGTTGTAAGAATAGCTGATGGCCGGACGGTCCAAGAAGATCTGCGACATCACTTCACCAAGCTTGGTGTCGTGAGCGTGGTAATCCTTGCGGTAGCTAATGCCGAACGACTTTTCGCGAACGTAAGACTGGTAGCCCTTCGATTCCGCATCGTCACGCAGTTTCTGTTCTTCCTTGTTCGAGCCGACTTCCAGCTTGTTCTGGAACATGTCACCCGTCAAGTCCACAAAGCTACTGCGTTCAAGAATCATGTCGTCGGTGGGCTTCATGTAGGGGCGCTTGGTAGAGCTGTGGTAGCCCAAAGAAAGCGGAATGTGGAAGCCGGAACTGTCGTCCAGGAACTTGTTCAAGTTCATGGTGAAGTCGGCAGCTACATCAAGCTGGGAGGCTGCTACAGAAGCCTTCGGCTTGGGAGAACCGTTCGAAGTCGAAAGCGTAGCAAAGTTACCGTCCTGGTAACGGAGAGCACCAGAAAGCGAAATAAAGTCGGCAAAGTTGACCTGGCCGCTCGTACGGGCGGCATAGCCCCATTCGGTATCCATATCCGAGAGGCGCAAGTCATCAATCCAGAACGTACCCTTAATGTCTTCAGCCGAGGCATTGGAATCGGCAATAATCACAAAGCGCATCCAGTCAACGCTGGTAATCGAGGGGTTACCCACCAAGCGCAACTTTTCTTCACGTTCGCCACCCAGATCTTTTTCGACCGCATTCATGTAAGGCGGACGGCGGCCGCGCTTCAAGTTCGTAAAGTCGACCAAGTCCATGGCAAAGGCGTTGTCGAGCCAGTTGCGTTCATGGCAATCCTGTTCGCGTTCCTTGCCCTTGTTGCAGTTATAGTTAACCGGGCGGAAACTCCATTCGTAGTAATCGTTCGAACCTTCCAACGAGCCTTCACCGAACTGAATGGCAAAGCGGATCGGCACTTTTTCAGATCCCGAGCTATCCGCGTAATGGATTTCCATCTTGAGAGAACGGTAGCTAGAAAGGTCCTTCACATCCGTTTCAAAAATACGGGTCACGCCCACTTCCTGGCCCGGGGTCATGTCGTGGTAATCCAGCACGAGGGCCGTTTCCTTAAGCGGGGCGTTGGAATCCGAATCGCGTTCGGTGCGGGTATTGGGCGACTTATGATACTTATTCGAATCTTCGCGGTTGTTGATTGTCGAAACACTGATGTACGTATTGTCTCTAGAGGCGATATTTTCGCTCACCTTCATTTCGAGACCGTTCACTTCGGCAATCTGCGAATGTTCCGACGAAGAAGTCTTGTAGAAGTCGGCAACCGTGCGTTCTTCCCAAGCGTTACCCACCACGGCAAGCTGCACAATCTGAACCTTGGCTTCAGCCACGCCGTTATTCAACTTACCGAGCCAAAGTCTGCTGTACTGGGCTTCCGAAAGAATCGTACGGTAATCGCTACCCGTCTGCGAAACAATGGTATCGTACTGGTCCAGGTAAATGCGCCACTTGCGCCAACCGTTCTTCAACTTTTCAAGCTGTGCCGTCGTATCGGACAAGTCAATGCGGTAACGGACAAAGCTAATGTCTCTATCCAAAGAACCGTTCTTGTTAATATCTTCGGTATCATAGGTGCGTTCACCCGAGTTCTTTTCGGTACCGTTAATATTTACCGGCGGGTCGCTTTCATCGTCCAAATCGTCATCATAGTTATCGCGGGCGATATCGGTTGTAGAGGCATCCGTATTCGTCGTGTTGTGGCGTTGCTTGATCTTACATTCATCGCCTTGGCAAATCCATTCAATACGTTCTTCTTCAGAACCGGTCTTGTTGTCCAAGCCTCTGTCATGCAAAGCAGTCGTTGTACCCAGATCGTTTTCACCGTCATAGAATCCGTTCGGGGCTTCACCGCTAATCGAAAGGTCTTCACTGATCAAACCAAGGTCAAGATAAATGGAGCCCACATTACCGCGCGCCACGACTTCGATGTACTTCATGTCGCTCAGGTCTTGGTAATAGCTGCTGTTCGGGCGCATGATACCACCCCAAGAATTACCCGACAGGTTGTCGTTTGCCCTGAGGGTCATCTTGAGCACGGTCAGGTGCTGGTTATCCACATCGGAATTACCCACCGCCGGATAAATGTTCTTGTACAGCTCCGTATTGTTGCTGTGCCAAATGAATTCACCTTGGTGACGGTAGTCCTGGCTCTTGATATAGGTAGAAGCATTCGATTCGATACCGCCCGGAGGCGATGCGTGGTACCAAGAAAGTCTAGACAGCGGATACGTCAGGCCCGATGCAGTCGATTCGAAATCTTCGACCAATGCAGCCTGGTCATCGCTGGTGTTTGCATTGTGGCGGCTAGCGGCAAATTCCGCTTCGTAGCGCCAGCTGGACTGAGCTGTCGTATTAATGCCCGGAATCAAGTTCACCAATTCCGTGAGGGCCGGCACGGTATCCTGCAAGCGGAGGTTCATGCCCCACAGCACGCTGGAATACGGTTCGTTGCCAAGCGTCGGAGTCTTGGCCGTGGTGCTCTGGCTCTTGTACAAGGCGGTAATACCGAACACGGAACCTGCACCCATGCCATACAGGTCAAGCGGAAGTTCTGCACGGGCGCCAAGCAACAGCTTGTTGTCGATTTCGAACAGGGGTTCGCATTCGTAGCTGACCTTGATTTCCTTGTTCGGGTCGAGGGCGCGTTCGCTCAAAAGTTCAATCTGGCCTAGTTCGTAGTTGACTTCGTAGTCGGTACCGCGAATAAGGGTCGTAGAGCCAGCCGTCACCTTTTCGGTTCCCGGCGAAATATCCATACAAGAACTACCGCTCACGGAATAGCTGGAGCTCGGATCGCGAACGCTCAAGGTAGAGCTGCGGCGCTTGCCCACCGATTCAAAGTAGAAGCGGTTCGTGTAGCGAGAAAGGTTGTAGACTGGAAGCGTATAGAGCTGAGCCATGGCCGCAGAAGAATCCAGGTTACGCAACGGTTCCAAGCAGTTCTGGCGAGCCAGTTCATCTTTGTTGGATTTTCCCGCATAAATCGCATCATCTCTGGATTTACAGGGCAGCCACATTTCGCCCGTGTAATTACCGGCAGCGTCTTTCTTAAAGATCGTAGCGTCGTTCACCAAGGGCGTACCCGTCGTGGTATCTACCAGGCCGAGTTTCTTGAGGAAGTCGCCCGAAATGCCCGACTTGTTTTTCATGCGCAGCACAAAGCTCGAAGAACTTGCATCCGAAATACCGATAGAATACACGTTACGCAACATCAACTTGTCGATGTCTACGAGTTCCGAAAGGGTTGCATCCCACTGGACAAGCGCAATCGTATCGCCTTCTTTCACGGCAGTCTTGCCATCGCGGTCTTCAGCCCAGCTGGCAGCAAGCAAGGTATTGCGGTTCACGCCGTTAATCTTGAGCACGCCAGACTTTTCGTCGTAAGAGAACACGTCGTTGTTGGTGTTCTTGATTTCGGCCAAGCGTTCCACCTTCTTGACAACGGTCTTTCCGTTCGGCGTCACGTACCTGACATACACGTTGTCGATGACTTCCTTGGAGTTCGTCGCACTGCGCTTGTAAAGCTTCAGGCTTGTCGCCTTATAGGTCGAAGTCTTTCTGCCCGAAACAGAAAATTCCTTGATGTAGGTGTTCCTAGCCTCGTGGTTCAAGAAGTAGTAACGGTAAGCGACAAACTGCTTGTCCAAGATCTGGAACTCCGTCGTCGATTCGCTTGCCTTAAGGCTGTATTCTTCCTGGTCACCACCATCCTGGGAGGCAATGGTCGTCAGGCGCCAGTCGCCCAACTTCCAGTCGGCCTTGATACCGAACAAGCCCTGGTGGTTCTCGGAGTAACCCGTAAGTTCCGTACCAGTCAAAGCAAGGTTTGTGGTACCGGCTTCTACACGCTGCAGAATGTAATCTTCAAATTCGTCCTTGTAAGATTCTTCGTAAACCACACGGACCTGGTTACGTGCACCGAGGCCTTCTTCCACGTTGTTGATTTCGACCGTGATGTAAGGGCCGATTTTACCCTTCACCATAAAGTTCGGCGTATAGTTCAGAGTCGGGCTCGGCCACAGGCTCGTGTTGGTGCTACCTTCGGCATCATCCTTTTCGCCGTAGCCCTTCAAACGAATGTCCATGGTACCCTGGAGCATCAGCTTCGGCTTGTCCAAACCAAAGTCGCGCATCCAAGCAGGCATGGTCACCGGAATCGTAATGTCGAACACCGAACCGGTCTCGGGCGTCTCGTAGCCGTCGTTGCTCTTTCCGACCAAGTCGTTCAACCACAGGCTCTTCTGGCCCACGCTGTACATGTCGGACACGTAGTCTGCCAGTTCGGGGTAATGCGCCGTCCACAAGGTGGTGGTATCGCGAGAAACGGAGTTCACGCGCTTTTCGCTCACGTCCATTTCACGAGTCGACACATCGATATCGTGACTGAAGACCTGTCCCTTGCTGGTGCTCATGAGTCTCGGCGAAGAACCGATGCCACCAAAGGGCAAAAGACCGTTAAGCGGAGTCACCGAAGGCGGTAAAGCAATGTACTGGTAAGTCGGTTGCCATTCAGTCTCTGCCGGGTCCGGTTCAGAGGTTTCGGCATCGCTTGCAGACACTACCGAAGCAGAATCGCTCTGGGACCAGGCGATTCCTACGGCAAGGGCGACAGTCGCCACCGGCCACAAGCGTTTTAGACCTTCAAAAAACACAATTATCTTCTATACAGGTGACCCATAAAATACTGAATTTGCACTCTGCAAAACCACCTAAAATATGGGTTTTTCCCGCAATTTGTGCGAAAATAGAAAAATTTTAAGCCCTAAAGGGCAATTGTTTAATGCAAATTCATTCTTTTCCCACGCTTTTTCCATATGCAAAAAGCCCGCTACGAGCGGGCTTAATTTATTTAAAACAATAGAACCGATTCGGTCTCTTGTGAGCAAAAAGCGACCCGGTGTTAACGGGTCGCGATTGCGAGAGCGAGGCGATATCACATTCTTGCGAATGCTATAGAGCCGAGCGGTCTCATTAAAGCGGGATATTGGCGTGCTTCTTGTAGTGGCGCTTCTGTTCCTTGGTCTTCAAGGCTTCGAAAGCGGTTACAAGGCGCTTGCGCACATCGGCCGGACGAATCACTTCGTCAACCACACCCATAGAGGCGGCAACGTAGGGGTTCATCAGTTCTTCTTCGTACTTGGCGATGCACTGGGCGCGAGCGGCCACCGGATCCGGGGCAGCAGCGATTTCCTTCTTGTTGATGATTTCCACAGCACCTTCGGCACCCATCACGGCCACCTGAGCAATCGGGAGAGCGAATACGTAGTCGGCACCCACGTCCTTGCTGTTCATGGCGATGTATGCACCACCGAAAGCCTTACGCAGAATGAGCGTCACCTTCGGCACGGTAGCTTCGGCAAAGGCGTACAGGAGCTTTGCACCGTGGCGGATAATGCCCGAATATTCCTGCTTGGAACCCGGCATGTAACCCGGAACGTCCACGAGGGCAAGCAGCGGAATGTTGAAGGCATCGCAGAAGCGCACGAAGCGGCCAGCCTTAGAGGAGCCATCCACATCCAAAGAACCTGCGAGCACCTTGGGCTGGTTAGCGACGATACCGATAGCTTCGCCGTTCAAGCGGGCAAAACCGATCACCACGTTCTTGCCCCAGTCGCCCTGCACTTCAAAGAAGCTGTCGGCGTCTGCAAAGGCGGCAATTACGGACTTCACGTCGTAAGCCTGCTTGTAGTTATCCGGAACAATATCCTGAATAGAAGCGCTGTTGTCGAAAGTTGCTGCGACTTCGTTGGATTCCGACTTGGAGAACAATTTCTTGAAGAAACCGCCTTCGTCGTTCTTGGCAGCTTCGGCAAGCTTGCAGTTGCAAGAAGCTTCCTTGCGGTTGCTCTGCGGCAAGTAACTGAGGAGCTTGCGGACACCTTCCAAGCACTTCTGGTCATCTTCGTACATGAAGTGGGCAACACCAGACTTGGAAGTATGCACCGGAGCGCCACCCAGTTCAGCAGCGGTAATGTTTTCACCCATCACCTGCTTCACCACAGCCGGGCCGGTGAGGAACATCTGGCTTGTGCTCTGGGTCATAAAGATAAAGTCGCTCAAAGCCGGAGAATAGCAAGCGCCACCGGCGCAAGGTCCCATAATCACGGCAATCTGGGGAATCACGCCCGAAGCCCAAACGTTGCGGGCCATGATGGCACTATAACCGGCCAGAGAGAACACGCCTTCGTCAATACGGGCTCCACCGCTGTCGTTCATGGCGACAAACGGAGCGCCGGCTTCCACAGCCATATCCATGACGCGGCAAATCTTTTCAGCGTGGCACTGGCCCAAGGAGCCGCCACCCACAGTAAAGTCCTGAGAAGAAGCAAACACCAGGCGACCATTCACCTTGCCGTAACCCGTTACGACACCATCGCCCAAAAACACCTTGCTTTCTTTAAGAACGCGGTTGCTGGACTTGCGAAGTGCACCCACTTCGACAAAGGTACCTGCGTCGAACAGCATTTCCATGCGTTCGCGGGCAGTAGCCTTACCGGACTGGTGCTGCTTATCAATACGAGCTGCACCCCCTGCTGCCTGAGCCTGGCTCAAGTAGCTTTCCAGCTTCGCCATATGCTTTTCATTCCACATAGTGTAAAGAACTCCTTTACTTGTAAGTTTTTCGTAGCCAAAATTAGAAAATGGCGCTGAGAAAGTCAACGCCATTTGTATATTTTTGTTTAAATAAGTAAGATGGAAGAAGATTGTAGCCTGTGAAGCGACTAGTGCCCCACAAAATAATTCAGGTTACACGAGCCATTGTATGGTCCTACCGCCATAACGTTGAAATCACCACTAGAACCGTCCTTGCCTTGGACCTTGAAACGGAGCGAAGCAATCCTCTTGGCAGCTTCTGCCCCCGAAATCTTCCCGGTACCCCAGCCAGCCTGTTTAAACTGAGACCATTTAAAGGTTTTTATAGTACCCGAAGAGGATTTCGCAAGAGTAACGAACGGAATATCGTAACCAAATTCTTCTTTGTCGACCTTATCGCCAAAAGACATTTCTAGACTAGCAGCAAGATTGGTCGAATAAGCGATACAGACTCCTTCCATATCAGAAGCATCCGCCGCAACGAGGCGCCATTTGTCATCGGTGCCGGCAAAATCAAACGCAACGCCAGCATAAGGATCAAACGACATTGTACCTCTATTCAGTTCAATTGTTCCGCATACGCCCGAACAATAATCTATCACCGGATCCATTGCAAATTCGTCATACTCATTACCAATATCAACGGGCCAAATAACTCTTGACCGGCCACCGTCGGCGTAGTCATCAAAATCATACCAATAACCGCCATTTTCCATTTCGGTATTGCAACCGGTTTCAACTTGATACAGAGCTTCGAATCCTTGCCATGTAACAAATTCACCACAAGGCACAACCTTGTCCGAAACATCCCTACTGCTACTGGATCTATGCACATAGCTGCTAGAGGAGCGCATGCTACTACTGGATCTAGGCATTACACTGCTGCTAGATTTAGGAGCAGCGATGCTGCTGCTGGATTTTTGATGATTGTACGTATCGCAATCGGTTGCATTATACGCCTCGATTGCCATAATATTGAAATCACCTTGCATGCCGTCTTTGCCTTGCATTTTAAAGCGGATGGAAGCGAGGATTTTTGCAGCCTCTTCACCCGTAATCTTCGCATCTCCCCAACCTGCCTGTTTAAACTGGGACCATTTGAATTCTTTCACCGTAGCCACAGAGGCTTTCGCAAGAGTGACAAACGGAACATCGTAACCTAAACTGCGTTCCTTTTTTTCACCCAAGCCAAGTTCCAGAGACATCGTGATATCCGAGGTGTAAGTCACCCTGATACCGCCCATCGCTGAAGCGTCAGCCGTTGTTGCAAATTCGAGATTATCATCCAGTCCTGCGATATTAAACGCAACGCCCGCATAAGGGTCATAGGTTAAAGTACCCTTACTAAGGTAATAGGTTCCGCAAACACCACCACAGTGATCAATAATCGGGTCCATCTCCCAGTCCCAACTCGGACTAGGCCAAATAATCTTCGACGCACCGCCATCAGCATCATCGGCATAGCTGTACCAATAACCCGACGTTTCAGAACCATTGTCATAGCCGGTTAGAATTTGGTAAACCATCTCATTGCCATGCCAAGGTTCAAAGCAATGGGCCGACACAGCAGATTCATTGCCCGACTCCGAAGACGAACTTGATGTCAAAGGCGTTTTTTCGCTAGAACTCAAAGGTGCAGCGACCGAAGACATTGCGGCCGAAGATGTTGCTCCTGAAGAAGACGTTTCTTTAGTATCCGGCACCACCGTAACTTTAGCCCAACGTTCCGCGCTACACTGGTATAGAGCATCTTCATTAAGCACGACAGCCAAATAACCATCGCGACTTTCAGTACAATTGGGCAAATCTTCAACGACTTCGACATTATACTTTATGGCATAATGCGAATCATCGCCAACAGAATCACTCGAAAACTCTGCAGGCACTGTTGTAGGGTTTTTGTCACCAGTTTCATTAGTACCGGAACCGGAATCGCAAGCCACCATGGCAAGCGGAACAGACAACGCAGCAAAAGGCAACGCAATCTTCAAAAGTTTATTTCCATACATACGAACTCCTCCAATTCATACTTTGTTACATTAATATAAACAAAAAAGCCCCCGGATGCAATTCCATTCTGCAACCGGGAGCCGTTTTTGTAAGGAAAGTCCCTATAAATTAGTATACTTACTTTTTGTTTTCCACCCAAACAATAGGCACGTCCGAAATAGCGGCCACATAAGTACCAGAGCAGCCACCACCAAGGGCGCCCACGGACATCACGTTGAAGCTACCGGTAGAACCGTTCTTAGCCTGAATCTTGAAGCGAACGCTCTTCAGCATCGTGGCAGCTTCTTCGCCGGAAATCTTGCCCGAGCCCCAGCCAGCCTGCTTAAAGTTGCTCCAGGGGATTTCCTTCACCACGGCAGTTGTTGCCTTCGGGAGCGTTGCAAACGGAATATCGTAACCGACCTTGGCTTCCATGTCATCGGAGAGGCCCAATTCGAGGCTTACCACAGCGTCAGAGGTGTAGGCAATGCACAAGCCACCCATAACAGAGGCATCTGCCGGAACCGCGATATTAGTCCAGTAATCATACGGGCCAGCGACATCGAAAGCTACGCCAACAAACGGGTCGTATACCAAGTCTCCCGCATCCAGGACATAGGTACCGCAAACGCCACCGCAGTAATCGATAATTCCGTCCATCGCTTCGTCGGAATATTCGTTACCCTTCGGAACCGGCCAAAGAATATTCGACTTGCCACCGTCAAGGGCATCATTGAATTCGTACCAGTAACCCGAGATATCTCCGCCGGCATCGAGACCTGTCTCAATCCTGTAAACGCCTTCATTACCGTACCAGGTTTCAAAGCCACCATAATACGGAACATAGCTGCTCGAAGACATCGGCTGCGGCGGCACATAGCTCGAAGAAGAGCGCGGAATCGGCGGGAAATAACCGGAGCAAGATTCATCGTAGGCACCGACAGCAATAATGTTGAAGAAGCCCTTAGAACCGCTCTTACCCTGGATCTTGAACTTGATGGCAGCAAGCGTTTTTGCGGCTTGTTCGCCAGTAATAAAGTTCATGCCCCAACCGGCCTGCTTGAAATCAGCCCAGGTTACAGCAATCGTGGTGGGTGTAGATGCCTTCGGAAGGTATACCACCGGAAGGTCGTAACCCAAGTTGGCGTCATTCTTTTCGCCCAAGCCGAGTTCCAGAATAATCGGAGCATCGGAGACATAAGTAACGCGAACGCCACCCATGCTAGAAGCATCGACTATCGTGAGCGTACCATTTTCATCGTAACCGCCCAAATTGAAACCAACTGCTACGAACGGGTCATACCCCAGACTTCCCGCTTCCAGAATATAGGTTCCGCAAAGGCCACCGCAGTAATCGATAATCGGGTCCATTGCATCTTCGGACCATTCATTTCCCCTTGGAACAGGCCACTCAATAATCGACATGCCACCGTCCATGTCATCGGAATAGCTGTACCAATAGCCCGCGTTTCCGTAACCATTATCAAAGCCCGTATCAATCCAGTACTCGCCATTCCCGCCATACCAAGTAGTAAAGCATGTACCAAACGGAGGAGGAGGCGGAGGCGGCAGAAGTCCGCTACTCGATGTTTCCGGAACAATGTCACCGCTGCTCGAAGAAATTTCTTCCGGCGGCGGGACAATCGGATCAACAGTCACGCTAGCCTTGGTCCAACGTTCATTGGAGCAGACATAAACGGAATTGCTGATATTCACGTAGGCCGATTTGCCTTCGCGGCTTGCCGTACAGTTCGGCAAATCTTCCAGCAGATTTACCTGCAAGAAGGCGCCTTCCGGCACTTCTGCCGTCGGACCGGGCAAAACCGGCGAATCGTCCGAAGCCTGAACGGTCGTATCGGCACTAAAATCGCACGCAACCATCGCCAAGGAGGTCGAAACAGTTGCAAACGCAAGAGATTTTCTGATGTTAATTTTTTTAGAACTCATAGTGAAATCCTCCTTAATTGACTCACTATCCCAAATATATAATCAAATAAAACAAAGCGTTTTATATACAGACAAGAGTTCAAAAACATGTTAAAAGCGTCACCCCTTTTTGCACTTTTTGGCGACCCTGTATACAAAAAAGACCCTGTGTCATACAGGGTCTTACGAGAATTTTTTTCGAGGCGATTAAATGAAGGCTTCGATGCCGCCGCGGCACTTTTCCCAAGTGCGGTTCTTCTTGCACAGAAGATCCATCATCTTGTCATAAGTAGCGGTATTGGCAAAGCCCTTCCACAGGCGACGTTCCACGGATTCACCGGAATCCTTGTCGATCGTCGTGATGGTATCGTAGTAAGCCGGATTGTCCTTGAATTCAGAAATCAAGATACCCTTCAAGTCTTCGGTGTAAATCTTGGAAGCATACTTGAGGATAGAATCGTTGAAGTTGAGTTCGTTTTCAACCAGCCATTCGAAATCCTGGATCGGGTCACCGTAAATGAGCCAGTGCTTAAGGGCAAGGGCCACCACCAGGTCCTTCACGGCGCTACGGAAGATAAACTTGTCTTCGAGGCGGCCGTTCCAAGTGATACGGGTCAGCGGGTTATCGTCGTTAGCTTCGATAGACACGCCCTTACCCGGGGTCACGCGGCGAATCTTGATCGGAAGACGGCTAAGGAGCTGCCAAGCCTTGGTGAAGGCGATGGTCTTCCTAACAAAGTCGCGTTCCTTGTCCGGGGAAACACGTACGAAAGCACCGAAGCAGCGCTGGTACAGGGTTTCCTTATCGAAAATGCAGTCGCTGGAGCGGCATTCGCTGAGCTTGCCATCCATCATGAAGAGGGTCTTGGCAAGTTCGGGGCGCATACGCACTTCGAGCTTACGGGTACGGGCCTTCAGGCGGACACCGTCCTTATAAACGTAGGTAAAGCCTTCTTCCTGGTAACGCTGCCAAATAAAGAATTGCAGGTCGTCAGCAGCACGCAGGTGGTAGCTGAACACCGGGTTCTGGCGGTTGTTGGCCATGGTCACCTGGTTCAAGAAGTTATCGGCACCGGGGTACGGAACCACCACCTTCACGAGCACCTGCGGGTTCACCGGCTTCTTGCTCTTCTTGGCGTACTGTTCGTAGGTGAACAGGGACTGGGCACCGTTAATAATCTTCGGACGTTCAATGTAGAGAACCTTCTTGCCGTCGCGTTCCTTGAGGCGCAGGTCATCACCCGTCAGGGTCATACCGTTGTGCAGGAACGGGAAATCGTCCACATTCACGTTCTGGTCATCGTTACGTTCCATGGTCTGGAAGGCATCGATAAGGGCGGCGTTCGTGTGAGTGAGGTTTCCGAGGTAAGTACGGATGTTGCTCGAGACGATAGCCATGTTGTGCTTGGTCTTGAGACGCTTACCGAGGTTCACGTGATAGTCAAAAATCGTGCGAATCGGGCAGAAACCGAGGAACAGTTCGCCGTGATCGCTGGTCAAGTGCAACGGATCGGAATCCATCACGATTTCGAGCTTGTCGTCGGCGCTGCGGAAATCGCGGGTCAAATCGTCATGTTCGGCAATGATTTCGAGTTTTGCCTTGACTTCGTTCTTCCAGATACCGAGCTTGCGACGCATATCCTTAAGGGTGCGTTCCAGTTCGGAGTCGGTAATATCGCGGGTCGCACGAGTACGGAGAACCGTAATTTCGAGCGTTTCCATGTAAGGACGGCTTGCCGGAGAATCGGAATCTTCTTCGTCTTCGTCGTCAGAAATCTTATTAACAGCCCAAGGATCAGCTTCTTCGCGGAGCGACATGAAGAACGGATTAGGAGGATCGCTGGTACGGAAAACTGCAATTTGGAGCTGTTTCAGGTCGGAATTGAGGTGAGAAACGACCTTTTCGAGCGGAGTGTCTTCATCGAGGAAGATGAAGAATTCCATAAAGCCTTGGGAGTATTGGAAACCATGGAAGCAGCCGTTTTCATCAAGGTTTAGATGCCGGAGTGCCTTAATTCGGTCAGTAGGATCGTTGGGATTGAGACTCAAGAGGCTAGCCACAAATGCTAGACGGCGTTCCTGCGATTTGGTTAATTCCATTTTTTCCTCAGTTTTGTTATTTTACAATAGCAAAATGCGGGTGCAAACAGGGGCACCTTTTATAATACTATCATATTTGTATCCTAAAAATAGCATCAAAACACCCTTTTGAGCAAGTTAAAGACAATTTTTTTCATTTTTTTTCATTAATACACCCCATTTATAGTGAACATTTGTGTAAAAATCATACTTTTTTACTTTTTTTGTAGAATGTTTCATCTTTTCGGGGCAAAAATGCTATGATTTACACTATAGGAGATGTTCCCATGAACTTGTTAGACATTATTCGTAAAGCAAAAGCCGAAAAAGCCACCTCGTTAGACCTTTCCCAGAAAGAACTGAGGATTCTTCCTCCTGAACTTTTCGAACTGGAAGACCTCGAAGAGCTAATCCTCGACCGTAACATGCTCGTGGAACTTCCCGACGACATTTGCAAGCTGAAAAAGCTCAAAAAACTCTCTGTCAGCGAAAACGACCTGATGGAACTCCCCGAAACCATCGGTGAGCTTTCCAACCTGGAACACTTGTACCTGGGTTACAACAGCCTGTCCGAACTTCCGGATTCTGTCGGCAACCTCAAAAAGCTCGAAACGGTGAATATCGCCAAGAACCAGCTTTTGGACCTGACCCTCGAAGTCGGCAAGTGGACAAACGTCACCAAGATTTCTCTGCACGACAACATGCTTTCCGAAGTGCCTCCTACCCTCGGCAAGCTCAAAAAGCTCCGCAAGCTTTACCTCGACAACAACGACCTGACCAGCATTCCGGCCACCCTCGGCCACCTGGAATCCCTGGAAGTCCTGATGGTGTCGGGCAACAACCTGGGCGCAATTCCCTCGGAATTTTCGAACCTGAAAAAGCTCAAGGAACTGGTGCTGGATGCAAACCAGCTCGCCACGCTCCCCGAAAGCCTCGCCGAATGCGACAGCCTCGAAACGATTTCCGTTGTGGAAAACCCCATGGAAGGCGGAATTCCGCGCGTGCTTTTGGACAAGAAGGGCCTGAGTATCGACCAATAGCACAACGTGCTTTTGGGATGGATGGGTTAGGAGAGTCATTATGAGCATGCGTTATTTCACAAGTCGCCTATGGCGTCGCGTTACAAGCGCGCTCATACCCTCCGCTATATTCTTTACAGCCTGTAGCGATTTTTTCGAGCCGGTGGATTCTACGCCGGCACCTACAGAATATTCGTTCAACTACTGGCTTTTGCAAAAGACTTACCTGTTCGAAGACGAACTGCCCCTGCTGGATGAACAGGGCGATTCCGTAAGCGAACTCTACAACAAGTTATCCGACCCGTACACTCGTTACATTCCGCCTTCAAAAAGCGAAGCCGCAATCTCGCAAATCAACACAAGCATTGTACCGGGCGACGTGGGCATGGAATACACGCAGTTTATGCAGATGGAGCACCCGCTCGTCATTTACCGCGTGTACGCCGAAAGCCCTGCCGGGCGAGCAGGCATCCCCCGCTACGGAAACATTCTGAACGTCAACGGAGTCGAAATTACAGGCGACCGCGCCTTCGATATCTACGATTCGATCCTTACCCATAACAAGGAAATTTCGATTACGGTTACCTACTCGGGCGACACAACCACCTACGAGTTGGCCAAAGAAGACGTTTACGCCCCCACCGTATTTATCGACACCATGAGTGGTGTGGAAATCATCACCATTACCGGATTCAAGCTGAACACCGTCGACAAGAAAAACGGGACTCTGGGCGAACTCACGACTTACCTGGAATCGACCAGGAGTTCAACGGCACCGCGACTGATTGACTTGCGCGGGAACCCGGGCGGACACGTGAACCATTGCACCGCCATGGCAGACCTGTTCATGGAAAAGGGAAACATTTCGACCCGCTCGTGGCGAAGCTTTGCTGGCGACGGCACTCCCCTATACAACAAGTTGACCGTAGTCGCCAAGCCGGGCGATGCAGGCGAGAAAAAGAAATTCGTGGCTCTGGTGAACGGCGGAAGCGCAAGCTGTGCCGAAATCTTTGCAGCAGCCCTCCAGGAAGGCGCAAAAATTCCTATCGCAGGAACCGTCAGCTACGGCAAGGGAATCGGCCAAAGCACCTGGAAGACAATGGCCGGCGGCCTTTCGCTCATTACGAATTTGGAATTCTTGACACCCAAGGGATATTCCTATCACAAGAAGGGAATCATTCCCAACTACCCTTGTTCCGAAGCATCGCTCCAATGCGGCTTTGACGCGCTCGAAAACGAATACGGCAAGACTGGCTCGAAGAAGACTGCTCTAAAAAAGAGTGCTGCCGATTCCGATGTTAGCGAACCACAGATTTTACGCCGTTACAAATATTTGGGCGGCGCAATTATAGAAGGAGAAAAATAGATGAAACTGAAAAAGACGCTCGCCATTTTTGGCGCTTTACCCTTTTTATTTTCGGCGTGTACGCAATCCGCAAGCAGCTCCAGCTCGGCGGATGAACGCGACATTATGGCAGACTTGTTTCCCGAAATGGAAAACATCAATAATGAATACGAAGCCGAACTTTATTTCAATTATGAAATGCTCGACCTGTTCTACATTTACGCCCACATGCGTAACGAACTGGCCGACAACTATAAAGTTTACCTGAACAAGGGTACAAGCCAAGACAGCCGCACCAAGGGTTACTGCTCTGCAAACTATTATGACGTGTGCTACATGTACAACCAGATGGCAGACCCGTTCACTCGATACTTCGACAACATTGTCGCAGAGCAAATTTATTCTAGCATTATGGAATCCGAATCTATCGTAGGTATCGGTGCGGAAGTCGAAGAAAAGCTAGATTCAACCTCTCGTTATTTGCTCATAACGGATATTTATCCGGGTTCTCCGGCAGAAAAAGCCGGTTTGAAGGTTGGCGACATAGTTGTCCAGGTTGACGGACTCAACATTACCTCGGCACTCAATTTCGAAAACATGTGCACCGGCAACAAGGACGACGTCATCAATATCGTTGTCTCCCGCAATTCGGAACCGATCAGCGTAAACGTCACTGTTGACGAATACAACGAACCCTCCGTCAAACTCACTTACCAAGATTCCATTCCGGTCATCCAGATTAAGGAATTTGTCGTGACATCGATTAGCGACAGCGGTTCCTATGGCGAATTTGTGTCGGCCCTTAAAAAGTCCGAAGGCGCCACCTCTACGATTATTGACTTGCGCGGAAACCCCGGTGGCGAAACCGAGCAGTGCGCGAACATGGCCGCAGAACTGCTTTCTGCAGGCGATACCGTCGTAATCGACATCGAGGCAACAGTTGATTCCATTGTCAACGGCAGGAACATAAAGTATTACCAGGCATTTGACACCCTTACCGTTACAGCAGAACATGACGGCATTGGCAAGAACCGCTACTATGTCTTTATGGCAGACACAGGCTCGGCAAGTTGCGCCGAAACCATGCTCTCGGCACTGACGGCCAACCGCAAAGTTCCGGTGGTAGGTCAGCTGACTTACGGCAAGGGAATCGGACAGCTCGTGATCCAGACCGAAATCGGAGAAGGCTTAGCCCTGGTTACGGCCCTGCAAGGTTTCGACAAGAACTGGGAAAGCTACCATGACTTGGGAATCGTGCCGGACTTCGAAATCGACGATCCCGACGCCCAAATGGCCAAGGCCGTGGAACTCGCCAAAGAAGCTCAGTTTGTCCGCGCAGCCGGTTACGGCACAGAAAAGCTGAACCACTTCTCTAAAGAACACGAGCACGAAGCCTCTGGCAGAATTCCGACCGCCAAGGACTTGAAGCTGAGATATAAAATCGCAAAGTAATTACAAATCACGCATACGCACCATCACATCGGTGGTGTCGTTTGCTTTTACGGCAGGGGCGGCGAGAGTCGCCTCTATTTGTTTGCGGATTTCGGCCACCTGGTCCTTTAAACGAGCAAGCCGCTGCCCTTCGAGCTTGGGGGCGGCAATCATGGTCTTGGAAGCCGGATTGATCCATTTGCCCTTTTCGTTCTTGAAACCCAAATGCAGGTGCGGGCCGGTGCTTCTACCCGTGGAACCCACGCGGCCAATGCACTGGCGCGCAGCCACCTTGGAACCCACCTTTACACCGCGAACAGAAAGGTGCATGTACCAGCTTTCGGAGCGGTCCCTGTGGCGAATGGCAATCTTGTTGCCGCTGTACGGGTCAAAGCCCGAAACCGTCACAATACCTTCAGCGACAGCGTAGACGGGAGTGCCCGTGGGGCTACCATAGTCAATACCGGCATGCATTTTGCGCTGACCCGTAATCGGGTGAATGCGGGAACCGAAGGGACTTGTAATATGCAGGCGATCCAGCGGATAGCGCAGACCGTCAAAGACCAAGGCTTCACCCTTTTCGGTATAGTGGGCATTAAAGGAACTCTTCGGATCCGGATCTTCGTAACGGAAGGCTTCGTGATGGCCCACAATGCGGCCGTCGAATTCGGCGTAGACCACGCGGCCATCAATCCAGATAGAATCCTGGTAGAAGGTTTCTTCCAGCAAAATGCGGAACTTGTCGCCGGCGCGAGCCAAGGGGAAAGCCACCTTGCACTGGAGCACACCACTGACGACACCCACCATGCGGCCGGGAATACCCACCTTGAAAAGCGTACCGTTCAAAGTGCTGCCTTCGGTGAGGGCGCCTTCGAAAACGGACTGACGGCGGGTTACCGGCTTTTGAATCAGGCTATAGACGTAACCATTCTCGGTGCGGCTCAGCATGTGGATATTTGCCGGATTCGGGGCATAACGGAAGCGCTGGACGCTGCCCGAAGAATCGATAGCGGCATAAAAGACCTGGCCCACGCGGAGTTTAGAAAGTTCGGCACTGTCCTGGAGGGCAAGCACAATCTTGCCGCGTTCGCGTTCGTTGATCTGCATGCGGACAAGCACCTGGAAAAGGCCATCGCCTGCACGGACGGTATCGTTATGCACAATCCAGTTGCCCGGCTGCATTTGCAACTGTTCAATTTCGTTGGTCAGGGAATCAATTTGTGCACGGAGCTTATCGCCTTCATCTTTAAGATTTTGAATTTTGCCCTGTTCATTGCAACCGAACAACGAAAGCAAGAAAAACGCAGATAAGACAACAAGCAAAAAACGGTTCACATGCACCTCAAAATGATGTTACAAGATAGAAAAATCCCCTCGCCTTTAAGCAAGGGGATTCTTAAAGTTCTTATGCGAACCGATTACTTTGCAGCAGGAGCAGCGGCCGGTGCGGCAGCAGCGGGTGCGGCAGCCGGGGCAGCGGCAGGAGCAGCAGCCGGCTTAGCTTCAGCCTTCGGGGCTTCGGCAGGCTTGGCTTCTGCAGCGGGCTTTGCAGCTTCAGCAGGCTTAGCTTCGGCCTTTGCAGCAGGAGCAGCTTCAGCCTTCTTTTCGGCGGCAGGAGCAGCAGCCGGCTTAGTTTCAGCCTTCGGGGCGGCAGCGGCCTTCACAGCAGCCTTCTTCACTTCAGCCTTCGGAGCTTCGGCCTTCGGGGCTTCAGCAGCCGGAGCGTCGGCAGAATGAGTATCGATCAATTCCATTTCGAACACGAGGAGGCTGTTACCCGGAATCTGCGGGCCACGGCCACGCGGACCGTAAGCGAGGTCGCTCGGGATCCAAGCGGTGACCTTGCCGCCCACCTTCATGAGCTTGAGCATTTCGGTCCAACCCGGAATCACTGCGCCGATCGGGAATTCCAGCGGTTCGCCACGGTCGACAGAGCTGTCGAACTTGGTGCCGTCGAGGAGCGTACCGGTGTAGTGAACCTTGACGATGTCGCCATCGGCCGGAGTTGCACCCGTACCTTCGGTAATCACCTTGTACTGGAGGCCAGATTCGGTGGTCACGACGCCTTCGGCAGTCTTGTTCTGGGCGAGGAATGCTTCGCCAGCAGCCTTGTTGGCTTCGGCAGCGAGGCTATCCTTCTTATTCTTTTCAGCCTGGCGAGCCTGAGAAAGGTCGGTCAGAGTCTGGAAGATGATAGAGTCATTCATCAAGAAGTGAGCGGAATCTTCGTTGTAGCGTTCCTTGAAAGCCTGGATAAAGAGATCGAGGTCGAGATCGATAGAATCGCGGGTCACCAACTGGAAGCGAGCCTGGTTACCGAAATGGGCACCAAGAGCGTAGCTGTACTTATCCTTATCAGTCACCAAGGCCGTCTTGGTCTTGGGACCCTGGCACAACTGGTCACAACCGGTCAGAGCAAATGCGAGAGCACCCGCAGCAATAATGAGTTTTTTGTTCATTTTATCCTCTTTTATGTTTGACAAACGAAAAATAACAAAATCTTACGCCAAAAGACCATTTGTAACCCATTTTTACCAAAAGAAATTGGTATATTGCGTTTCGTTAACAAAAGAAGGACTCTATATATATGTGCGGAATTGTAGGCTACATCGGCCCTAACGAAGCTTTACCCGTCTTGGTTGGCGGTCTCAAGAAACTCGAATACCGAGGCTACGACAGCTCGGGTGTCGCCCTTATCGAAGACGGTAAAATCGAGACCGTTCGCGCTTCTGGCAAGATTGCAGCTCTCGAAGCGAAGCTCAAGGAAAAGCCGTTGCACGGCAATATCGGTATTGCCCACACACGTTGGGCCACCCATGGTGCTCCGACCGTAGAAAACGCACACCCGCACCAGAGCTTCGACGGAAAAATTTCGATTGTGCACAACGGCATTATCGAAAACTACGCCATTCTCAAAAAGAAATTGCAGTCCGAAGGCGTCGAATTCAAGTCCGAAACCGACACCGAAGTGGTCGCCCACTTGATTGCCCGCTACTACAAGGGCAACCTCAAGGAAGCCGTACTCAAGGCTATTTCCAAGATCGAAGGTACCTTTGGTCTCGCCGTGATTTGCAAGGACGAACCGGGAACCTTGATTGGCGCTCGCCGCGGAAGCCCGCTTATTCTGGGTATCGGCCAAAACGAATTCTACCTGGCCTCTGACGTTTCTGCCATCATCATGCACACGCAAAAAGTCGTGTACCTCGACGACAACGATATCGTCGAAATCAAGAACGACGGCTACAGCATGCTGAACACGCACAACCAAACGGTGCAGCACGAAGTCCAGGACGTGGACTTTGACGCAGACTCCATTGCCAAGGGCGGTTTTGCACACTTCATGCTCAAGGAAATTTTCGAACAGCCCGAAGTGCTCCGCAACACCATGCGCGGCCGTCTGTTGTACGCCGAAGGCAACGCCAAGCTTGCAGGCCTTGACACCAACATCAAGGAACTGCGCAACATCAACCGCATTATCATTACCGCTTGCGGTACCAGCTACTATGCCGGTATGGTCGGCGAATACATGATCGAAGATTTGGCAGGCGTTCCGGTGGAAGTGGAATACGCTTCTGAATTCCGTTACCGCAACCCCATTATCAAGCCGGGTACGCTCGTGCTCGCCATTAGCCAGTCCGGCGAAACCGCCGATACCCTGGCAGCCCTCAAGGAAGCCCAGCAGAAGGGTGCAACCGCACTCGCCATTTGTAACGGCGTGGGTTCCACCATCGCTCGCACCAGCGACGGCGGCGTTTACCTGCACGCAGGCCCCGAAATCGGCGTGGCCAGCACCAAGGCATTCACAAGCCAGGTGACCGTGCTCGCCATGATCGCCCTGTTGCTCGGCCGCCAGCGCCGCCTTTCTTTCGAAAGCGGTGCCGACATCGTGAAGGCCATGCAGGAACTCCCGGAACTGGTGGAACAGACCCTCAAGCTTTCTGACCAGATTGCTGGCATTGCCAACAAGTACGTGAAGGCCAACAATTTCTTGTACCTGGGCCGCCACTTCAACTACCCCGTTGCCATGGAAGGCGCCCTGAAGCTCAAGGAAATCAGCTACATCCACGCCGAAGGCTACCCCGCTGCCGAAATGAAGCACGGCCCCATCGCCCTTATCGACGAAAACATGCCGGTGGTGGTGATTGCCCCGAAGGACGCCTTGTTCGACAAGGTGATTAGCAACGTCCGCGAAATCAAGGCCCGCGGCGGCAAGGTCATCGCAATTTCTACCGAAGACTGCCACCCGCTCGACGAAATCGCCGACCACCTGATTACGGTCCCGAAGACCACCCCCATGCTCATGCCGATTGTGACCTGCGTGCCGCTCCAGCTGCTCGCCTACCACATCGCCGTGCTGCGCGGTAACGACGTGGACCAGCCGCGTAACCTCGCCAAGAGCGTGACCGTGGAATAAGGCAATACAGTAAACAGAAATTAAAGCACGCCTCCCTAACGGGAGGCTTTTTTGTTTAAGGCACAAGACAATTTGGGCTCCCCTTCAAAACAAGAAATTAACTACATTTAATTCAAATGACTGAATTCGAAGAACAGGAAGACTACGAAGTACGCATCGGGGCGTTTAATGGACCGATGGACTTGCTGGTCTATCTTGTCCAGAAGAAGGAAGTTCCGCTGGAGCAGATTTCTATTGCCGAAATTGCGGACCAATTCTTAAAATGGGTGAACGAGTACGAGGGCACCGACCTTTCGAAGGCGGGCGACTTCTTGTACATGGCTAGCCGCTTGATGGCACTCAAGGTGCAGGAACTTTTGCCGGCCGAGCAGCGCGACCCCGAAATGGAAGCGGAATACAACGAAGACCGCGAGCAGCTCATGAAGGAAATGCTCGAATACCAGCGCTTTAAGCAGGTGGCTGGCGGTCTTCAGGAAATGGAAGCCCAGAACTTCGGTACCTATTCCCGCGGGCGTCTCGAAAAGACCCAGAGCGACGAAGAGACTTTGGCCGACGCCAACATCTGGCAGCTTTTCCGCGCCTACCAAAAGAGTTTAAAGACCAAGATTTCCGAAACGATTCACCATATCGAACTCGACTACGTGACCATTCAGGACCGCCAGCAGGCGATCAACAACTACTTGTCGGTGAATGGCCGCGCCCTGTTCGAAGACTTGCTGGATAACGATTCTCACCCGATTGTGGCAGCCGTGACCTTCATGGCCATGCTCGAAATGATCAAGACCGATGAAATCGTGTTCCGCCAGAGCGAACTGTTCGGACCGATTTGGATTTACCGCAAGAAGAACAACGCCGACTACGCCGAAGAAATGGCGCACGAGACCGTGTTCTTCAGCAAGGATCCGGATGTGAAGCCGGGCCTTGTAGAGGCCATTCGCAACCAGGCGATTGCACGTTCCAAGGAACAGAGCGTGGGCGATTTGGCCGCCGTGATGCGCGAAGCCGTGCTGTGGACCAGCCGCGGCAGGAACGTGAGCGAAGACGATTTGAACGCCATGCTCGAAGGTCGCGAAGACTTGAGCGAAGTGCAGGAAAACCCGTTCGCTGAAATGATGAAGGAAGATGACGGAACTGAAGTTCCTGCCGCTGAGGGTGCCGCACCTGCAGAAGGAACAGCTCCGGCGACAGAAAATGCTCCGGCTGAAGAATCTATCGCATCAATCGAAGATGCCGTGCCGGTTGTTGAAGAATCTCCTGTAGAAGACATTCCCGTTGTCGATGAAACTCCGGTTGAAGAGAATGACGAATGGATTGCCACGCCTTCGGCTCGCGATGACGTGACTGAAGAAATTCCGACAGAAGAGCCGCAACCGTCGGACAACATGACGGACGAAGAATTTGAAGCCTTCATGAAAAAAGCCCAGGCGTTCTATGACACCCAGGCGAATGAAAATTCTGATTCAGACGACGATGACTTTCCGTCAATCGAAGTCCATACTAACGACTAATCACGCCGTCCGCCGATAAGGCCCGCGCGGTAAGCCCAGTAAAGCAACTGCATAATGGAGCCGATAGCGGCTGCCACATAGGTAAGCCCTGCGGCAAACAGCACTCCCGAAACCGTATTGTATTCGCGGCCCTGCGCCACGATGTCGAGGCGAGCAAGCACCTTCTTGGCGCGAGAAGAAGCATCGAATTCCACCGGCACAGTCACCAGCGTAAAGAGCGTTGCAATACCGAACAGCACCACGCCTGCAACGGCCAAGGAATAACCCAGCGCACGGCCCGCACTCATCAGCACGATGCCCAGAATCACAAGCCACGGACCGAGATTAGAGCCCAAGTTTGCAGCCGGCACAATAAAGGAACGCAGCCACAGCGGGAAATACCCCTGCGCATGCTGAATGGCGTGGCCCACTTCGTGAGCGGCGACACCCGCGGCAGATGCATTGCGACCGTTATAAACTTCAGGCGAGAGGTTCAAAGTCTTGTTCAGCGGATTGTAATGGTCCGACAAGAATCCATGATGTTGCAAAACCTTCACGTCGGTAATGCCCGCATCCATCAGGATAGCCTTCGCCACATCGGCGCCGGTTAAACCACTCGAAATACCGACCTTCTGGCCAGCGTTAAAACGAGACTTGACCATCCAAGAAACACTACCCGAAAGGGCGAGCGTCACCAGGAGAATTGTCATGTATAAAGGATCAAACATCATATAGTTACCTCAAGGAACAATATACAAAAAGACGACGGAAGCATGAAGCATTTCGTCGTCCAATAATTACTACATATCGCCGGTTTCGAGTTTGCTGCCGTCGCGAAGGTTTGTAAGCACAAGCCCAAGCAACAGGTAGAACACCGCCTGCATGGCAAGGGGCAGCAAAAGGGAGGCCGCATCGTAAATGTCGGCACCGCGCTGTTCAATGGCAAGCCAAGCCGGAATGGCAAACGTCGAAGGTAACAGGCAAGAGAAGCCCTTCATCCACGCCGGAATCAGTTCGGTGGGCCAGCTAAAGTTCGAAAGGAACAGAATCGGAATGCTCATGTACAGGAACAACTGCATGCTGGTTTCGCGGCGCAAGAACACCTGCGAAAGCACCATCCCGAAGTTAATCACCGAGAACAGGAACACGATGGCGAACGCCACCATCGGCAAGATTTCGCCACGACGCGGGAAGTCGAACACATTGTACACCACAAAATGGTAGAACAGAATGAAACTGCAATAGTGCAAGAAGTATGCCAGCGAACGACCGAAATAGCGGTAGGGCATCAGCTCGTTTTCCACGGAACTATCGCGTTGCAATTTGCGGAACTTGCGGTGAGCACGGGCACCGCCCAAAATGCAAATGCCAATCACAAGCGTCTGCTGCAAAATCAGCACCAACACGCTAGGCACCACGTAATTGGAATAACTACCCGTATTGTTGTACATAGTCTGCACGCTGATGGGAATGGGGTCGCGCATGGCGATTGCCTTTGCCGCCGGAACCTTTTTCCCTAATGCAATCCGCTTGACTTTGGTAGTCGCGCCCACCGTGAGTGCGCATGTGGTAAATGCCGTTCCGATGTTTCCATGGAGCATCACATAAGCGCCGTGCGTAAACACGTTCACGTTTGTCTTGCCACCATTGCGGAGCGTCTTTTCCATGTCTTGGGGAATGACCATGAAGCCGTAGATTTTCTCATTCGCCATGGCTTCTTCAGCTTCGCGAATATCCGAAAACACATAGCGCACATCAATCTGCTGGGCAGCCGCCGACATTTGCGTCAAGTCGCGGGACATCACGGTTTTGTCCAAATCCACCACGGCAACAGGAATCTTCGATGCCGTCTGGTTCATGTACGGTGTCGGATAATAGAAGGCGTAAAGGACGCCCGCCACCACCAGCAAAAGCACTGCCGCAGGGTCCGTGTAGAAGAGTTTCCATTCGGCGAACGCCACCTTGAAAAGTCGCTTAAAGAGGTCAATCATCTTTGCCTCCTCAGAGCGATATCAGACGCAATCGCTTTGCGAACGCTCAAATCCGAAGCGATAGCCTCGGCAGCACTCTTGATTTTGTCTTTCAGTTTCAACTTTTCGCGGGCTTCCCAATCCGCTTCTTTTACCAAAGCTTCTTTCCAGCGCAAGAACAAAAGCCTTGCACCAAGCAAGTGCCAGAACAGCGCCATAAACAAGAGAACCACAATGGATTCCCAGGCGTGGGCCTTGCCGACAGAGCCCAAGAGCATGGTCGATTGCACCTTAAGCACATGGGTAAGCGGAAGCAAGAATGCAAAGCAGCGCACCGCAAAAGGCATCGCCATCACCGGGAAAGTTTGACCTGCAAAAGCAAAAGCCGGGCCTGCAATCACGCCCGCCACACTCGTGGACATACGCATGTTGCCCGTAATGCCCACAAAGGCGGCACCTGCGCCAGAACAAGCCAAGAGCATAGCCAACTGCCCCGCCGACACCATGATGAATTCATCGAAGGTCATGGGAGCAAGCGCCCGGTGCGCATAAGCATACACAGCCATCATGGAAAGCCAGAGAATCGCTACCATCGGCAAAAAGGTCGCCGCCCCAAGCACCATGCGAGAATTGCCTGCCGCTGCCAAAAATTCACGAACGCGATGGTCGCGGAACGGGAAGCTGAACAAGTAAACGGCTGCAAGAATTCCTGCCAAGTGGAAAATCGCCGTCACAAGCCCGAGGCCCAAAAAGCCCTGGTAGTTACCGCTGTTATTGCCGACAGACTTGAGTTCCACATGAATGGGGTCGTCCATCTGCTTGGTAAACTGGTTTGCGCCAATGGTCGAAATCACCGAGCGGATTTCCTTGACCGCAAAGGTGTTGGTCAGATAATTCTGCCCGCTAGAATACACAGGCGTCACGGGAGCCTCGAGCCGGAGCGCACGGCGTTCCATATCGTAAGGCAACACGATGAAGCCCTGCAAGTCGCCACGGACAACAGCATGTTCGCATTCACTGCGCTCTTCGCAAACCATTTCCACAGAAAGCACCGGGTCTGCGCGAAGCGCCATTTCAATATCGTCGGCCAAAAGCGAACGGTCTTGTTTTAAAATTCCAATAGGAACATGCTGAATGGTTTCTGCCGAGAAAAAATCCACCATGAAGGTAGACGTTGCCACCGGCAAAATCAAGAGCACCAACCACAAGACGATATTGTGGCTGATGTAGATTTTCTTGAAAGCTCTAAAGAACGCAAGGAACACGATAGCGACCTTACTGAATCTGCTCCACGGAGAAAAGCACACTCATGCCGGGGCGCAAGTTATCAATTTTGGTCTTCGGACGCAGACGCACTTCGAAACTCTTGAGATCGAAACCGCCGCTTTCCTTGGAGCTGCGCCAGGTGGCGTAATCGCCCACCGAGGCAATGTAGCTGACTTCCATTTCCACATTCTGGTCGAGGGCCGGAATGTACATGTTGAAGGTCTTGCCCTTGGACACATTCTTGAGCAAGTCTTCGCGCAGGTGGAATACGGCCCAGGAATCGTTCAGGTCGGTAATGGCAACCACAGGCATGCCAGAGCCAACGACTTCGCCCTCTTCGACCAGCTTCACGGAGACTTCGCCTGAGATGGGGGCGCGGATTTTCGTTTCTTCGAGGTAGGCGTCGACCTCGGCGTTGGCGCCCTTCGCTTGCATCACGAGGGCGTTTGCGGCAGCCTTGTCTTCGCTGCGGGCGCCGGCGAGGGCCTGTTCATACTGGGCCTTGGCGGCGTCGGCGGCAGACTGCGAAGCCTTCATCTGGGTTTCGGCTTCGTCACGCTTCTGGAGCGGGAGCACGCCTTCGTTATAAAGCTTTTGCACACGGTCGTAAGTATTCTTGGCGAGGTCTGCGGCATCCTGGGCGCGAGAGGCCATTGCCTTGAGAGCCGTAATGTCTTCGGAGCGCGCTCCATTCTTTGCCTTGTTTGCCTGAGCGCGGGCTGCACCCAAAGCACCTTGAGCCTGAATCTTCTTTGCCTCGATTTCGGGGCTGCTAATGATAGCCACGATGGCATTCTTTTCGACCATGTCGCCTTCGCGGAAGAACAGTTGTTCCACGCGACCGGGGACCTTCCCCGCCACCAACACGCGGCGAGCTTCCATCTGGCCCTGCAAATAGGCATCGCGGGGTTCCGTCGCAAACTTCTGCAACGTCACGATTCCAAGAACGATCAAGGCAATCAACGCCAAGATCACTAATGTTTTTCCGATTAATTTCAAGACGTTCATCATTTTTCTCCGTTTCTAAATTCAGTTTGCAGGAGCAGAAGGCGTAGCTGCATCAGGGGCCTTAGCACTATCTGCCGGAACCGCAGCAGGTTCTGCGGCGGGAACAGCGGCAGGTTCAACGGCCTTTGTAGAATCTACCGGTGCCGCAGGCACTTCAACAGGGGTTGCAACAGGTTCTGCAGCTGGCGCATTAGCGGGTGCGGGTTCCTCGGCCTTCGTTTCTTCCACCGGCTTCACGCTCTTGAGCATCTCGCCTGCATTCACCACTTCACCGCTGGCTTCCAAAAGTCCAAGCCATGCGACTACAGCATCGTAATGAGCCTTCAAGTCTGCCACCTGCAAGCGAGAAAGGGCTAGTTCAGCATCCACCACATCCAAGCCTGTTGCAAGGCCCGCCTCGTAAGCGAGAGTCTGACTGCGGTGGGCTTCTTCGGCAAGTTCACGAGTCTTCTTCAAACTTTCCAGACGGCTCTTGGCATGTTCCATTTCACGCCAGCGCTTTTCCACCAGCAAGCCAATGTTATCCATGGTCTGCTCTTCCATGCTCGAAAGCGAACGGTCAAGAGCCTTTGCATTGCTCACCTTGGAACGAGTCTCGCCACCCTTGAACAAATCCCACTGCATCTTGGCGCCCACTGCCCAATCAGGCTCCAGAAGCGTCAAGTCGCGGGTATAAAGTTCCTTGTAGGCAAAGAGCGCCACTGTCGGGAAATAATCGGCGCGAGCAGCGCTCACCGCATCCTGGCTGCGCTTGCGTTCGGTACGCAACTGGCGCAGTCCCGGGTGTCTATCCATGGCCAGTTGCTTGAATTCTTCCATACCGTAAGTCTGTTCCGGCGCCATCACCGGAGTGATAGCCGTAATGTTTGTATCGGTATGCAACAGGCTTGCAAGCGCAAGGCGCGCAAGTGTCTGGTCGCGGTAAGAATCTTCAAGCGCGTTTTCAGCCTCGGCCAAAGCCACTTCGGCACGCAGGCGTTCCGCCTTGCTAATTTGGCCACCTTCTTCAAGCTTCTTGGAGCGGGTCAAGTGTTCTTCCAAGTTCTTCTTGGTGCTTTCGCGAAGCACGGTCAATTCTTCAGCCAAGCGAAGCGTAAAGTACTTGGTCGCCACATCCATCAAGATGGTATTTTGCGCCATGTCAAACGCGGCCTTCTTGGCATTCACATTTTCTTTGGCGGCATCGTAGGCGGAATAAATCTTGAGGCCCGTAAAAATCGGCCAAATGGCAGTCAGACGAGCGTTAAAGAACACATCGTCCTGCACCTTCATGCGAAAGTCGGCATCGTCGATTTGCGCCTTGGCAGCATCCAGCTGTTGTTTGCTATCGGCAGCATACTTTTCTGCAGCTTGCTGTGCAATCTCTTGGGCGGAACCTCCCAAGCGATCTTGGGCAAACGCAGAAGCCCGGGTTTCATCCATCCCCTGCGCCAAAGCAGCATTGTAAGCCTGTTCGTAACCAGCCTGTGCCTTGTTGTAGGCTTCAATGTAAGCCTTGGAATACACCGCAGCCGGCCCTACCGTCGCAAGACCATCCGCAAGCCCGCTTAGGCCCTGTTGAATTTGGCCCAAATCAATATAGATGGGGTCGTTAATCTTTGTCACACTAGCTGTCAATGACAGCTGCGGCATAAAACGGGAACGAGCCTCGGTCTGGCCACTTTCGGCCATATCGACTTTAGCCCTTTCAGCCTTAATTTGCGAATTGTTCGCTTTCGCCATCGAAATCGCATCGGA